>Ga0206127_1001542_pt1 | contig 24935 bp, 26 predicted proteins | sample Helgoland_Spring_6_FD_148646 | JGI IMG/M metagenome (GOLD analysis project Ga0206127, IMG submission 148646) | Pelagic subsurface seawater microbial communities from Kabeltonne, Helgoland, North Sea - Helgoland_Spring_Bloom_20160419_1 | ecosystem: Environmental > Aquatic > Marine > Epipelagic ...
TCTTCTCATGACGTGGTCGCTACGTTACGCGCCCTCCGCGACCCTCGCACCGATGCAATATCTTGAGATCCCGTTTGCCACCTTCATCGGTTGGCTGGTATTCTCTGAGCTCCCCAACACGCTCGCCTCGGTCGGGATTGCAATCACAATTTCCGCAGGTCTTTATATTGTCATCCGCGAGCGGGCCATGAGCCGGATTGCGCCACAAGTGCCTTAACCACCGCTTCAAAGCACTGCGCAGGCAGGATGCACAGCATTGCAGGCGCCGTCATCGCCAATGAAATCGCACCATCTGCAACGTTGGACGTTCCAATATTTTCACCAGGCGAAAAATCAAGGCTTTCAAACGACCACCTTAAACCTGACGCCCGCCCTGTAACGGGCCCTAGCGGAAACAATGATACAGGCGTTCCCGCGCTTAAAGGTAAGTCCAGCAGCGGCGGACATAGAAAGACGACCTCATCAGACCCTAGCAATACACAGCGCTGATCTTGAAACTGCATCAACCCGTGAAATGCCGCCAGCTGATGATCCAAACGGCCACCCAAAAACCCAAGTCCAACAACCAACGGCGTTTCAATCCGCAGCATACATTTCTCGAAATCGGTACTGTCTTGCTCTTCGATCTCGTGGACGATGTCTTTGGGCAAAGCGGCCTTTAAATCGCCCGAAAGCGAATCCATATCTCCTATGACGGCCTCGGGCACCCTGCCTGCGCGTACTATATGCGCCGCCCCGCCGTCCGCGGCGACAAGCGTCGGGGCCTCAACAATCGCGCGCTCCAGTTGCTGACTGTTAACAGCTGCGCCGCCCACCAGAGTTATAGGTTCCAATTTGCGAACAATTTTAGAAATCACGACAGATTAACACCTTTAGGAAAACAGATCACATTTGGGTCACAAAATGATACGTTAGAAGACACAGATTCGGGCCGCTTTGGTCGACACTGCTTAGTTATTAACCACACTGACATTAAGTAAAGCGAGTAGATCATGGTAAATTCGAGCAAAGTTCTCACGGTTTCCTACGGCACGTTCTCCTGCACCTTGGAGGGGTTTGACGATTCGTTCGATACGATGAAAGCCATCGCCGAGTATTTCAGAGATCTCGCCGCGGACGATAGATATTTCGGCGCAGAACCACCCACCCCCGACGCAGACATGCTCGCTCGGATCGCAGAACGCGAAGTGTCGCGACGTGTGGAGGCACACCGAGACGGTGACAAATTCGTTCTGCGCACAACGGCGCCACTGGCTCAAATAGAGACAGAGAGCGACGTTGACGCCGCCACTCTTGCTACAGAAGCAGAGGCTCAGGCCAAAGCTGCCGCAGAGCTAGAGCAAACCCGTCTTGCTGAGGCTGCTGCACAAGAAGCTCGCGCTGAAGAAGAGCGCGTCGCGAAAGAAGCGCAAGAGCGCACACAAGCCCGCGCCGCACGCCGTGCGCGCCTTGCCGAAGCAGCGCAAAAAGCTGACGCCGAGCGTTTGGTGCAAGCCGAAGCGGAACGCGTAGAAGCAGAGCGTGATGCAGCCGCCGAACGTCAGGCACTTGCGCAGCGTCAAGCAGAAGCTCAAGCGCAGGCAGAGGCCGAACGCAAAGAAAAAGCCGCAAAAGAAGCGGCGATGCTCGCCGAGCAATCTAAGCATGACCAAGAAGAGCCAGACTCAGTTGCTGCAAAACTTGCCCGCATCCGCGCTGTCGTCGGTCAGCCAGTTAGTACGCCTGCGACGCCGACATATTCCGAAGATGAGCACGCAGACGACATCATGCAAGGCCAACCTGGTGATACTGATCTTGAAGACATTCTTGATCTGGACGAGACGTCAGACGAAGAGATCGAAGAAGAGGTTATCGTTGCAGCCACGCCTAAAGTGGACGCTAACGATGCAATCTCTAACGTGATGTCCAAGCTTAATGCCAATGTTCCAAGCGCCGATCTGCCTGATTTTGACGCGGATCTGGATGACGCGTTGGATGCAGAACCATATGAAAACGAACGCGCGGACGCTCCAAGCGCTCTATTGAGCGACGTATCAGAGGTTGAGACCCCAAAAGCGCCCATTCGAGCGCGTGTTATCAAAATGAAGCGCGAAGAATTTGAAGCGGCAATTGCAAGCGGCGATATCGAAGAAGAACTCGACGATGCGCAGGACACCCTCGAAAGCGAGCAGGCGCAAACCGACGCGCCTGTGCAAGACAGCAGCCTGTCGCGCGACGATGAAGACGAACTCGCCCGCGAACTTGCCGCCGTTGAAGCAGAACTTGCCACTCACGCAGAGCCCGTCGCACAAGACGTTTTGCCAGAGCCGCACGACACTGCAGAACTTGCAGCAGAAATCGAAACACCAAGTGCGCAAACGTCCAATGTGAATGCACGTGGCGCGGACGATCTTGTGGCCGAGCCTGACATTGAAATGGATCGCTTGATGAATCAGGCCAGCTCGGAGCTGGATGAACCAGACGGAAAAAAGCGCCGCAATGCGCTTGGCCATCTGCGCGCGGCCGTAGCGTCAGCACGCGCTGACAAACATGCGGGCCCACAAGTTAAAAATGTCGATGAAACGCAAACGTACCGCGATGATCTGCAAAGCGCCGTTCAGCCACGCCGCCCCGTGCGTCGTCTGACGGCCGGTGAAAATGCGTCATCCGCAGCGCGCCCACCTTTGAAATTGGTCGAAGAACAACGTGTTGATACACCTCAAGCAGCACCAGTCGCAATGCCTGAAGCCGCCCAATCTGCGCCAGTTCAACCCGTGCGTCCACGTCGCATCAGGGCTGGTGAAACGCCAACACCATCTGCACAGGATATCTCGTCCGAAGTGGCACCTGACGGCGGAACGTTCAACGAATTCGCAGAAGAACTCGGCGCAACAGAACTGCCAGATCTGCTCGAAGCAGCCGCCGCGTATCTCGCCTATGTTGAGGGTCGCGATCAATTCTCGCGCCCACAGTTGATGACCAAAGTGCGCATGGTTCAGGAAGAGAACTTCTCGCGCGAAGATGGGCTGCGTTCATTCGGGCAGCTTTTGCGTCAAGGTAAGATCGAAAAAATTGCAGGCGGTCGCTTTACTGTCTCAGACAGGATCAGCTTCAAACCAGACACGCGCGCTGTCGGATAACCCCGACACACCTCGCGTATTTTAACGGCGGCCTTCTGCTTGGGGCCGCCGTTTTTGAGTCTGACGCGCTCTTAATCCTGCGGCGCATCGGGGTCTGCTTGACCGACACCCATAAAGACTTTCTTGAACGGAAAGACCCAAAGCACGCCCAAAACCACGTAAATCGCGAACTCCAGCCAGATCGGCGGGCGTCCAGTAAATTGAAACAACAACGCTACCCCCGCGATCGCGAAGATGATGTAGAGCGGCATGCCGATCAGCAAAATAACGAGCGCCCAGCGTCTGCGGGCTTTATATGAAAGAGCCATTAATCCTCAAACGGGTCAGTAACGAGGATCGTATCCTCTCGTTCCGGTGAGGTAGAAACTAGGGCCGCAGGGCAATCAATCAACTCTTCAATGCGACGCACATATTTGATCGCATTCGCAGGCAGGTCCGCCCAAGAACGCGCGCCCTCCGTGCTCTCGCTCCAACCTGGCATTTCTTCATAGATCGGCGTGCACCGCGCTTGATGATCCGCTGCCGTCGGCAGGTAGTCAATGCGCTCACCATCCAACATATAGCCCGTGCAAATCTTGAGCGTTTCAAACCCGTCTAAGACATCAAGCTTGGTTAGGGAAATCCCTGTCACACCCGAGGTTGCACAGGTTTGGCGCACCAAAGCCGCATCAAACCAGCCACAGCGACGCTTTCGTCCTGTCGTGGTGCCAAATTCATGGCCACGCTCGCCAAGGCGTTGACCGTCCGCATCTTCCAACTCCGTTGGAAAGGGTCCTTCGCCAACACGCGTCGTATAAGCTTTCACAATCCCAAGAACATAATCAATCGAACCCGGCCCAACGCCAACGCCTGTCGCCGCTTGCCCTGCAATCACGTTGGACGAGGTCACATAAGGATAGGTTCCAAAATCGATATCAAGCAACGCGCCTTGCGCGCCCTCAAACAAAATCCGCTGACCTTTCTTCTTGCGCTCATTAAGCACTTTCCAAACAGGGGCCGCATATTCCAAAACGCTTGGCGCAATCTCGCGCAGCATCGCAATCAATGCGTCGCGATCAATTGCTTCGATCCCCAACCCTTTGCGCAACGGATCATGGTGTTGCAACGCGCGATCAACCCGCGCCTCTAGCGTCGCGGCGTCTGCCAAATCCGCCACGCGCACAGAGCGGCGACCGACTTTATCTTCATAGGCTGGACCAATGCCGCGGCCTGTGGTGCCAATCTTGGTACCCTTAGAGGACGCTTCTTCGCGCGCACGGTCCAACTCGCCGTGAATCGGCAAAATCAACGGCGTATTTTCTGCGATCATCAACGTCTCAGGCGTGATCGACACACCCTGTGCGCGGATCGTTTCGATCTCTTTCATCAAATGCCATGGGTCCAGAACGACGCCGTTGCCGATAACAGACAGCTTGCCTCCGCGCACAACACCAGAGGGAAGCGCGTGCAATTTATATACCTTGCCATCAACAACAAGCGTGTGACCTGCGTTATGCCCGCCTTGGAAACGTGCGACGATGTCGGCCCGCTCACTGAGCCAATCGACAATCTTGCCTTTACCTTCGTCGCCCCACTGAGCGCCAACAACAACCACGTTCGCCATGCTTTTAGACCTTTTTCATTACGTCAAACCCGCGTCCGTATAGAGCGCGCATCTGATAAGCGAAACACCTATTTCGCCGCACCGCTTGTGAAATGCACACAGGCCCTGCTTCATCTTTCAAAATAAACTTATCCGCCCCAACAAAACGCGCAAATGCTGGACATAGCGCCGTTCATCAGCAAAAACCTCAACCAAACCAAGGAGAGCACCCATGATCCGCATCGCCATCCGCTGGCTCATCGCCTTCGTCTTACTTGCAGCGACCTATAACCCGACACCCTATAATTGGGTCCGCTGGTCACTGACAAACTATGCTGAGCAACTTCCGCTCATTGTCCTGAGCGGTCTGATTCTCCTGATCGGCTACATTATTTTCTTGCGCGCCACGCTGCGCTCCATCGGTCCTTTTGGCATGGGGCTGGTCCTTGCACTGGTCGCTGCGCTCCTTTGGGTGCTTTATGATTTCGGCTGGCTCAATCTCGAGAACCAAGCTGCCAATCTCTGGCTCGGCCTCATTGCTCTTAGCCTCGTTCTTGGCGTTGGTCTCAGCTGGTCCCACATTCGCCGCGCGATTTCTGGACAAGCGGATATGGATGATGTTGATGAGTAAAGAGCACGATTTCACTGCCACGCTGAGATGGACTGGTAATCAAGGGTCAGGCACGTCGCATTACAAAGCCTACACACGCGACTGGACTCTCCAAAGTGACGGCAAGCCAGCGATTGCGTGCTCTAATGATCCGCTCCTTGGTGGCAACAGCGCATTGTATAACCCCGAAGATATGCTGATCGCAGCACTGAGTTCATGCCATATGCTATGGTTTTTGCACCTTGCCTCTGATGCGGGCATAATCGTCCATTCCTACGAGGATAATCCGGTCGGCACCGGCGAAAGCTTGCCTGATGGGACAGGACGTTTCATCCGCGCGGACCTGAGACCCAAGATCGGCCTCACCCCCGGCAGCGACACCACCCTCGCGGACGAGGTTCATGGGCGCATTCACAACCATTGCTTTATTGCACGCTCTGTGAATTTCCCCGTCTCGATCACCGCGACATACTTTGACGTGACCAACTCAGATTGACGGGTTGCACGGACGGCGATGATTGCCTAGATAGCACGCTGTACCACTAACACGCAGGCTCCCATGGAAAACGTCGTTCTGATCATTCACCTCCTTTTGGCTTTGGCTTTGATCGGCGTCGTTCTGATGCAACGTTCCGAAGGGGGCGGCCTTGGCATGGGCGGCGGTGGCGGCGGTGGCGGCGCAATGTCGGGCCGCGCGGCGGCGACAGCCCTTGGCAAAGTGACATGGATCCTCGCGATTGCGTTCATCTGTACGTCGATCACACTGACAATCATCGCGGCGCAAAAATCTGCGGGCAGCTCTGTTTTGGACCGCCTAGGTGACGCACCCGCGGCAGCTTCTGAAACAGCACCTTCGGGTCTTGGTGAAGGCGACAGTTTGCTGCCACCAAGTGTTGATGACAACGCACCTTTGGTTCCACGCGCAGACTAAAATTACTAAGATTTGAGTGTCTTAGGCTTGCCGCAACATCATGTAGCGGCTGGCTTGCGAATCTCACACGAATCCTTTATCGCTCAAATCCCGTGAGTATCGGTATTTTTGTGATGCCGATCACTTGGAAATTGACCTGTTTTGCAGCCCCTTTCAGCGCAATTCGGTCCTCACGGGAGGCGCAAGCCAGATGGCCAGATTTATTTTCATCACAGGCGGTGTTGTCTCGTCCCTCGGCAAAGGTCTCGCCTCCGCGGCGCTTGGCTCTTTGCTTCAAGCGCGTGGTTTTTCCGTGCGCCTGCGCAAGCTTGACCCCTACCTCAACGTCGATCCCGGCACGATGAGCCCGTTTGAACATGGCGAAGTATTTGTCACAGACGATGGCGCCGAAACCGATCTCGACCTTGGTCACTATGAGCGCTTCACAGGCGTTCCCGCGCGCAAAACCGATTCCATTTCGTCAGGCCGCATTTACACCAACGTGCTCAACAAAGAACGTCGCGGCGACTATCTTGGCAAAACCATCCAAGTTATTCCGCACGTCACCAACGAAATCAAAGACTTCATCGCAATTGGCGAGGATGAAGTCGATTTCATGCTTTGCGAAATTGGCGGCACTGTCGGCGACATCGAAGGCCTGCCCTTCTTCGAGGCGATCCGCCAGTTCAGCCACGACCGTCCGCGCGGCCAGTGTATCTACATGCACCTCACGTTGCTGCCATATCTCGCTGCCTCGGGTGAGCTGAAAACAAAGCCAACACAGCACTCTGTCAAAGAAATGCAAAGCATCGGCCTCGCGCCCGACATCCTTGTGTGCCGCTCCGAGCATCCAATCCCCGAAAAGGAACGCGAGAAAATTGCGCTCTTTTGTAACGTACGCAAAGAAAGCGTCGTCGCGGCTTACGATCTGAAATCAATCTACGAAGCGCCCCTCGCCTATCACGCGCAAGGGCTGGATCAAGCAGTGCTTGATGCGTTCGAAATCAACCCCGCGCCAAAACCAGATTTGCGTGTATGGGAAGACGTAGCCGACCGCATTCACAACACAGATGGCGAAGTGAACGTCGCGATTGTTGGTAAATACACCCAGCTTGAAGACGCCTATAAATCCATCAAAGAGGCCCTAACGCACGGCGGCATGGCCAACCGTGTTAAGGTTAACGTCTCGTGGGTCGATGCCGAAGTCTTCGATTCCACCGATGCCGCACCTTATCTTGAAGGGTATCACGCGATCCTCGTCCCCGGTGGCTTTGGCGAACGCGGAACCGAGGGCAAAATCAAAGCCGCTCAGTATGCGCGCGAAAATAACATTCCTTATCTTGGGATCTGTTTGGGCATGCAAATGGCCGTCATCGAAGCCGCGCGCAATGTGGCAGGCGTAAGTACCGCTGGCTCTGAAGAATTCGATCATGAAGCGGGCAAAAAGCGTTTCGAACCAGTCGTTTATCACCTCAAAGAATGGGTCCAAGGCAACGCAAAAGTCAGCCGCAAAGCGGATGATGCAAAGGGCGGCACCATGCGCTTGGGCGCTTATGACGCGACCCTAATGGCAGGGTCCAAAGTGGCTGACGTCTACGGCTCAACCGCGATCGAAGAGCGTCATCGTCATCGCTATGAGGTTGATATCGCTTACAAAGACAAGCTTGAGGCGGTAGGCATGAAGTTCAGCGGCATGTCCCCTGATGGTCGTCTGCCTGAGATCGTGGAGTGGACAAATCACCCATGGTTCATCGGCGTGCAGTTCCATCCAGAGTTGAAATCGAAGCCCTTCGACCCCCATCCATTGTTCAAAGATTTCGTGCGCGCAGCGAAAGACAACTCGCGCCTCGTTTAAGCCCGAAAAGCAAGTTTTGGAGATTTGGGAACCCTGTGTTACGCTTTTAACATGCGTAACACGTTGCTCACACTTGCCTTGCTCACGACAGTCCCTTTCGCCGCTCAAGCTGCTTGCGAGCGACCCGTTTGTCTCACCGATCCAGAGAGCCTCGTGTTCTCCAAACTCATCGACTTTGACGACGTTATGGCGTCCCTTGGCCTTGGCTCGCGCCTTGATGATGTGTTGATCCGTGATGGCACCACGTTCGGCGAACGCTTCGCAGGTCAGTCGCGCCATGCAAGCGGTGATTTTGATGTGATCACTGGCAAACCGCTCCTTCCCCTCACTGTTCTTGATGGTGGCGAAGGCCAAACCCTTGGCGCTATGCACGTGCGCGGTTCCATCGTTATTCATGGCCACGGCCCCCGCGTTTACCCCAAAGTCGAAGCGGTCGGCGAAGGCGCTATCGCAGTTCTGTTCGAGCGCGATCAACCGGCGCTTGCGTTCGATATCGCGGGCGGCGAGCAAGGGTACGCGTCCATCAAGTTCATCAACCGTCAGGGCGAAGATATCGACACCGTCACTTTCGGCCCTCTCACTGAGGCAAGCTATGGTTTTGCGCGTCAAAAGATGGAGCCTGACATCGCTGGCTTCATTCTACTCAACACCGACCCGCAAGGGATCTCTGTCGATAATTTGCGCTTTGAAGGCTTCGATCTGATGGGGTAACCTCACCTGAAACAAGGGGAGCAAAGCACATGCCAAAAGGCTACTGGATCGGTCACGTCACCATCGACGACGCGGAAACCTACAAACTCTACCAAGAAGCAAATGCCGCACCGTTCAAAGAATACGGCGCTAAATTTTTGGTGCGCGGTGGGCCGCAAGAGGTGCGCGAAGGCGAGATGCGTGCACGCAGCGTCGTGCTGGAATTTCCGAGCATTGAAGCCGCTTATGCCTGCTATGAAAGTGATGCCTACCAAGCCGCAAAAGCAATCCGTGACGCAGTCAGCGCAGGCGACATCGCTATTGTCGAAGGGTATGATCCCATATGAGCGTTCTAGATCGCCTCACCGCCCTTTTCAAAACACCCGTTCAAAGGGAGATAAAACCGCTCCCAGCGACAGACGTGCCCCACGCGCTTGGCGCGCTTTTGGTGCGCGTGGCTTTGTCAGACAAACAATATGCGGTGCAAGAAATTGGCCAAATTGACCGCGTTCTGGCCAAGTTCCAAAACATTGGCCCGATCGACGCCGCCAAACTGCGCGCAGAGTGTGAGCGCCTAGAAGCCTTCGCGCCAAACACCCCGGATTTTGCGCATTTGCTGTGCAAAAGCGTCGATTACGCAGATCGTCTCGGTATCGTAAAAGCACTTTGGCAGGTGGTCTACGCCGATGGCGCGCTGCGCGAGGTCGAAGCGGATGTGATGGAGATCACCCAATCTCAACTCGGTATCAAGCCACAAGATTGCGCCGCCGCCCAAGCCGATGCGCAAAATCAGGCGGCAATTGATAACGCCTCAAACCTTTCCTCTTAACACCAAGGCCCCTATATCACCCACATGTTTGCTGAATTTCTCAAAAGGCTGACCCAGCCTGAGCCCGATCCACTTGATGACGGCGATGCCCGTCTTGCTCTAACCGCTCTTTTGGTGCGCGTTGCCCGTTCTGACGGCGAGTACGCGAAATCTGAACGCCATCAGATCGAAACCGTTGTCACGACCCGTTTTGCCCTTGATAAACAAGGCGTTCATGAGTTGATGCAAAACGCCGAAACCCTAGAACATGAAGCACCGGACACCGTGCGCTTTACCCGCGCGATCAAAGATGCCGTTCCCTATCCAGAGCGTCTCGGTGTGATTGAAGCCCTTTGGTCTGTGGTCCTTGCGGACGGCGTGCGCGAACAAGAAGAGGACGCACTCTTGCGCTTGATTGCCAATTTGCTTGGTGTGAACGACGTGGACAGCGCACAGGCACGACAGCGTGTTGCCGCATCAAAAAGCTAGGTTTCCCTATCGTAAAGTCGCGTAAATGAAGTATTGGCAATTGCCAAACCCCTTTATTTACGCTCAAACATAGCCTGCTTAGTTGTTAAGGATACACATTGACCGCGCCAGACACAGTCATCGAGTTGCGAGATCTTCACAAAGCCTACGGCGACCTTGAGGTCATAAAAGGCGTGTCCATCGCGGCGAAACGTGGCGATGTCGTTTCGCTTATTGGCTCCTCCGGCTCTGGCAAATCGACGTTGTTGCGATGCGCAAATTTACTCGAAGACAGCCAGCAAGGCGATGTTGAATTCAAAGGCGAACCTGTAAAATGGGCCGGCAGCGGCCACAATCGCCGCCCCAGCGATGGCGCCCAAGTGATCCGCATCCGCACGAACCTCTCTATGGTGTTTCAACAGTTCAATCTGTGGTCACACATGACCATCTTGCAAAACGTCATGGAAGCGCCTGTCACGGTGCTTGGCCGCGACAAAGCGGACGCGGAAAAAGCGGCGCGCGGTTATCTCGACAAGGTCGGCATCGGCGACAAATGCGACGTCTTTCCTGCGCAGCTCTCAGGGGGGCAGCAGCAACGCGCCGCAATCGCGCGCGCCCTGTGCATGGAACCCGAAGCGCTCTTGTTTGATGAACCCACCTCCGCGCTCGATCCTGAGCTCGAACAAGAGGTTATCAAAGTCATCAAAGACCTCGCGAGCGAAGGGCGCACGATGTTGATCGTGACGCACGATATGAAATTGGCCGCAGATGTATCGGATCACGTTGTGTTCCTGCACCAAGGCCTGATCGAGGAAGAAGGCGCGCCCAAAGACCTGTTTGGCGCGCCCAAATCAACCCGCCTACAGCAGTTCTTATCCAGTACGGCTTAGGCGCTAACAAACCCTAAACCAAACACTCAACGGGAGACTACACGATGAAAAAACTTATGCTCACAACAACAGCGCTGACGCTAGTTGCAGGCTTTGCTTTCGCAGACGGTCACAGCAAAACAGTTCGCCTCGGCACAGAGGGCGCATACCCTCCCTACAACTTCCTCAACGATGACGGCGAAGTTGACGGCTTTGAGCGCGAGCTTGGCGACGAGCTTTGCGTGCGCGCAGAACTCACATGCGAGTGGGTCACAAACGAGTGGGACAGCATCATCCCGAACCTCGTATCCGGCAACTATGACGTCATCATCGCAGGCATGTCCATCACAGATGAGCGCGATGAAGTCATTGATTTCACACAGAACTACACGCAACCAGACCCATCTGGCTACATCGCGCTTAGCATGGATGTTGACCTCGCGGGCGGCGTGATCGCAGCACAAACAGGCACGATCCAAGCGTCTCACATCGCCTCTACGGGCGCGACATTGGTTGAATTCGCAACACCTGAAGAGACTGTCGCAGCCGTACGCAACGGCGAAGCGGACGCGGTTTTGGCTGACAAAACCTACCTCAAGCCAATCGCGGACGAAGACTCCAGCCTGATGTTGATCGAGCAAGAAGAACTGCTCGGCGGCGGCATCGGCCTTGGTCTGCGCGAAAGCGACGGCGAGTTGAAAGCGAAGCTCGACGCAGCAATCGGTTCCATGAAAGCGGACGGTTCTTTGAACGCGTTGATCGAAAAGTGGGAAATCGGCAAAACGTTCTAAGCTGATCTAACCTTACGATTTAGACGGCGGCGCTTGATCCCAAGCGTCGCCGTTTTTCATTTTTAGGCAAACCGCGCGGGCCGATAGGGTGCCAACCAGCGCGCTGTATCGTTGCTCACCCCGTGCAAAATCTCCTGCCCGATCAATTCGCCCATCAACGCAGCCAGCGTTATCCCTGAATGCAACGTCGCCGCATAAAGCCCCGGCGCGACCTCACCTACCGCCGGAAATCCGTCCTTTGGAATAGGGCGATGTGCCAAATGCATTGCTCCCAATTGCAAATCCGCTTCGGGAAATAACGCGCGCAAACGCGTCATTGAGCGCTCTGCCGCGACATCAGGATGCGCATCCAAATCAGCCGCGCTATCGCCCTGATGCCCAATCGCCGCTGGCGTCATCAACGCCCCATTCGGCAACTGCCGAACTTCCCCGAAATCTGTCGCAAGCACATGGTTCAACCGCCACGCAACTGGCTTGGTTGTCAGCACCAATGCAGGACGATGCAGCATCGGCAATGCGATACCGACGTCCTTCAAAAGCGCTTCAGTCCCCGTACCGGCGGCGACCAAAACGCGGTCTGCCTCAAACACACCCTGCTCGGTACGCACGCCACAAATCTGCCCTGCGTTTTGCATAAATCCCTGCACATGAAACCCGCGCGCCACCTTGGCACCAAGTGCAATCACCGCCTCTAAAAACCGTTCCGCAATCGCTGCAGGTTCAGCAACCCCCTCCGCCGCAAAGCGAATCGCGCGCTCTGGAACGACCCCAAGTGCAGGTTCCCAAGCTGCTATCGCCGCGCGATCTAGGGTTTCGCTAGGATATCCCTCAGCTAGCAAAGCCTCGAACTGCGCATCGAACGCATCGTCCGCGAATTCCCAACACAGCCCACCTGTCCAGCGCACAGGCACATCCAGCCGTTTTTGCAAACGATGATATGCCGCAATGCCTTCTACGCGAAGTGCGTGATACTCAGGATTTTCAAAGAAGGACGCGTTGATCCAGCCAAAACTCCCCTCTGTCGCGCATGCAGCGCCACCATCCAGCACCAACACATCCGCGCCGCGGGATACCAACTCAAATGCACTTGCCGCGCCAATGATGCCCGCGCCGATCACAATCACCTTCAACTTGCTCATTCGAACCGCCCCCCCGGACCATATATTTTCTTGCGTCAAATGCGTTTGTCACTTGGCCTCTCACGCATCTTCCTTCATCCTATGCCCACCTTTGAAAAGAAAGCCAGATGTTCAGTTTTTGCAGTGACCCCTCCCTACTGGATCGCTTCTATTGGCTCTCGTGCTATCTCACGACAGGCAAGCACATGGGCTTTTACGCCTCGTTTGGCACTGTCCTTTTGCTCCTCGCGATCACTGCGCCAACCGCGCTCGCCTTTGGCTTTTTCGGAGCCTCTGCTGCACGCTCAAACGTCGCACCGCTTAGGTGGCTCGGTAAAGGCTACATTTCCGTTGTGCGCGGCGTCCCTGATATCGCCTTTTTCTTGTTCTTTATCATAGCACTAGACCAAGGCATCGAATATCTGCGCCACAAAGTAACGTGCTCCGATTGGGATCAACCTATCCGGCAAGGTAACGACTTCATCGTTTGCGATGCAGCTAAAATGCCCCTGGGATCAGCGCCGCAATGGATGCACGAAAGCTATGGTTTCGCCCTTGCTGTACTGACTTTCGCCATCGTCTTTGGCGCATTTGCAGCCAATGTTTTGTTCGGTGCAATGCGCGCCGTGCCACGTGCGCAGATAGAAACCGCTGAAGCCTACGGAATGACGCGCAAGCAAAGCTTCTGGCGCATACTGGTGCCACAAATGTGGGTCTTTGCACTGCCTGGCCTCAGCAATCTTTGGATGGTTCTGATCAAAGCAACACCGCTCCTTTTCTTGCTCGGCATCGAAGACATCGTCTACTGGGCGCGTGAACTGGGCGGTACTAAAACATCACGCTTCACGGACTACCCGCACGGCGATTGGCGTGTCTGGTACTTCCTGTTCCTCCTGATCTTTTATCTCGCCTTCACCAAGGTCTCAGAAATTGTCCTTGAACGCCTCATGACCCGCCTCACACACGGCCAAGCCACCACTGGCGGCGAAGCACAAAGGAAGGCCGCATAATGGAAGAGTGTCTTCAAACTATTGCGGACTACGGCTTGCGCTCTATCGGGATCGGGCAGAGGCTTCTTCCGAAAGACAATTTCACGCTTTGCCAGCAAATGACCTTGATCGGTTCCGGCATGATCTGGAACATTTATTTCGGCATATGCGCGTTAATTTTCGGGTTCTTCTTCGCCACCGCTCTCGCTGTCGGCAAGGCCGCGCAAAGCGTTTGGCTGCGCAAACCCTCAGAATGGTTCATCTTTCTCTTTCGCGGCTCACCCCTGTTTATCCAATTTTTCTTTGCATACTTCCTGTTCCTTTCGCTCAAGGGTGTCAGCCCGATCTTCAACCCCTTCACCGCAGCATGGCTTGGTGCGTTGATCGTTCTGTTTTGCAACACTGCAGCCTACACAGGCGAGATCTTCTACGGCGCACTCCGCTCCATCCCCAAAGGGGATGTAGAGGCCGCAGATGCCTACGGATTGACAGGTATGCCCCGGTTCAAGCGTATCATTTGGCCAACCATGCTGCGCCTTGCATGGCCTGCCTACACGAATGAAGCGATCTTCCTGTTTCACGCCACAACGCTGGTTTTCTTCACAGGGTTTCCCGCTTGGCAGCAACGTGGTGATGCACTTTATTACGCGAATTACTTCGCAGATAAGACGTTTAACCCATTTGTGCCCTACCCGATTCTCGCTGGCTATTTCATCATCCTAACCTTGATAGTCATCAGCGGTTTCGGTTTCGTTAATCGCCGTTTGAACCGCCATCTTCCGCAAGAACATCGCAGCAAACTCAAGCTGCGCGCCAATATAATTCGCTAAAAGAGGCACATATGGACACGTGGTTATCCGAACATCCTGACATCCGTTCCATTCGCGTTGCCGGCTGTGATCTGAACGGCCAAGCACGCGGCAAACGCATCCCGACGCGTTTTGCTGGTAAAATCACCGAAGACGGAAGTCGTTTCCCGTTTTCCGTGCTCAATCTCGACATTTGGGGCGAAGATATTGAAGACAGCCCGCTGGTCTTTGACAGCGGCGATGCGGACGGGGTTCTTTTGCCAACAGAACGTGGTTACCTTCCGATGCCTTGGCTCGGCACGCCGACTGCGTTGCTCCCTGTTTGGATGTTTCACGAGAACGGCAAGCCTTTTGACGGCGACCCGCGTCAAGCGCTCGCGCGCATCAAGGAACGCTATACAGAACAAGGGCTTACCGCCGTCGTCGCAACAGAAATGGAGTTTTATCTGATCGACGACACAGGTCGCATGCCGCGCACTGTCCCGTCCCCTCATAATGGTAAACGCCGCACCGGTTCAGAGACGCTGGGCCTACGCGCGCTCGACGCGTTCGATGAGTTCTTCACTGACCTCTATGACGCCTGCGAGGCGATGGATATCCCCGCCGATGCCGCCATTTCCGAGGCTGGCCTTGGCCAATTCGAGATTAACCTGATGCATGTCGATGACATGCTCAAAGCCGCTGATGATGCGTGGCTCTTCAAACTGCTCGTACGGGGTCTTGCGCGCAAACACGGGTTTGCCGCCAGTTTCATGGCCAAACCCTATGCGGATTATTCTGGCAACGGCATGCACATGCACTTTTCGGTCCTCGACACGGACGGTAACAATATCTTTGATGATGGCGGTCCCAAAGGCTCTGAACAGCTCCAAAATGCTATCGCCGGATGCCTGAATGCGATGCCCGGGTCCATGCTGATCCTCGCGCCGCATGCCAACAGTTATGATCGCCTTGTTCCCGGTGCACACGCGCCCACAAAACTGTGCTGGGGCTATGAAAATCGCACCGTTGCGATCCGCGTTCCGGGCGGCAATCACAAGGCACGGCGCATCGAACACCGCGTTGCGGGTGGCGACGTGAACCCCTATCTTTTGCTCAGCGCCGTCCTCGGTGCCGCCCTCGATGGGATTGCTCAAAAGCTGACACCCCTCGCCCCTGTTACCGGCAACGCCTACGCGCTCGATGCGCCCGAATTGCCCGCAACTTGGCAAGACGCGCTCGATGTTTTCCAAACTGATCCAGCGGTCGCGCGTATCTTTCCCAAAGCACTGATCAACAATATGGCGATGACCAAACGGCAGGAAATCGGCGAAGTCGCGACCCTATCGGAAGAAGAGCGGATTGCGCTCTATCTTGAGTTCCTCTAGCGTTTTTAAAACTCCAAAGGTGATCCATGAAAATCGGTATTCTGCAAGCCGGACACGCCCCTCCTGCCATGATCGAGGCGCGCGGCGATTACACGCAAATGTATTCAGAAATGCTCGACCAAGACACGTTTACCTATCAAACGTGGAGCGTCGTCGACATGGAATTTCCCGCAGGCCCAGAGGACGCGGATGGCTGGCTTATTTCCGGCTCCAAGCACGGTGCCTATGAGGATCATCCGTTTATACCACCGCTTGAACAACTCATTCGCGATATCTCCGCTTCAAACCGCCCACTTGTTGGCGTTTGCTTTGGTCATCAGATCATCGCGCAAGCACTCGGTGGCACGGTGGAAAAGTTTGATGGCGGTTGGTCTGTTGGTCAACAAAACTACGATATCAACGGCGAGAATATGCAGCTGAACGCGTGGCATCAGGATCAAGTGACCACCCTGCCCGAGGGTGCAAAACGCGTCGGCAGCAGCGATTTTTGCGAAAACGCGATGCTCTATTATGAAGGCAAAGCGCTGACCATCCAACCGCACCCTGAATTTGACGCGCGCTCTATCGATGCGCTGCTCACGACCAAGGCCAAAGGCATCGTCCCCGAAGATCTGCAAAGCGTTGCGCGTGATCGCCTCGCATTGCCCGATCACAACGCCATCATGGGCGCCCGCCTTGCGCATTTCTTCAAAACAAAGAGCCTCACATGAGCGACTGGACCAAAAACCTCCCGGAGACCGCCGCCGCCTATCTTGAGGGCCGCAAATTGGACGAGGTGGAATGCATCATCTCCGACCTGCCAGGCATCGCGCGAGGCAAGGCAGTACCAGCCAGCAAATTCGCGAAGCAGGACCAGTTTTTCCTTCCTGACTCCATTTTTTATCAAACAATTACAGGCGATTGGGGCGAAGCGGCTGGTGATGAAGGATTCATCGAAAAGGACATGATCCTTAAGCCGGATATGACCACGGCCACCGCTGCTCCCTGGACAGGCGACTGGACATTGCAGGTCATTCACGACGCCTATGATCGCAAGGATCAGCCCGTCATGTTCTCTCCGCGCAACGTTTTGAAACACGTGGTTCAACAGTATCGCGACCGTGGTCTTGAGCCTGTCGTGGCCCCCGAAATGGAATTTTTCCTCGTCGCGCGCAACATTGATCCGGCCATTGCCATCAAGCCAATGATGGGCCGTTCGGGCCGTCCCGCTGCCGCGCGTCAGGCTTATTCGATGACTGCGGTGGACGAATTTGGCCCCGTGATCGACGACATCTACGACTTTGCCGAAGCGCAGGGCTTTGAGATCGACGGTATCACCCAAGAAGGCGGTGCAGGGCAGCTTGAAATCAACCTTCAGCACGGTGATCCGGTTAAACTGGCAGATGAAGTTTTCTTCTTCAAACGTCTCATCCGCGAGGCCGCTTTGCGCCATGATTGCTTTGCAACCTTCATGGCCAAACCGATTGAACAAGAACCCGGAAGCGCGATGCACATCCACCACTCGATCCTTGATATCGAGACAGGTCAGAACATCTTTTCCGGTCCACAGGGCGGTGAAACAGATGCGTTTTTCCACTACATTGCAGGTCTGCAAAACCACCTGCCCTCCGCCATCGCAGTGCTAGCACCTTATGTGAACAGCTATCGTCGCTACGTCAAAGATCACGCTGCGCCGATCAATCTAGAGTGGGCGCGCGATAATCGCACGACGGGTATTCGAATACCTCTCTCTGATCCGAATGCGCGCCGCGTCGAGAACCGCCTCGCAGGGATGGACTGTAATCCCTACCTCGGCATCGCGGCGTCATTGGCTTGTGGCCTTCTAGGCCTGATCGAGGAAGAGCGCCCCGACAAACAGTTCAAAGGCGACGCATATGATGGCGAAGAGGATATTCCGCGCACCCTTGGCGAAGCTTTGAACGTCTTTGAGGAAGCCACTGATCTGCACGAGATTTTGCACCCCGAATTTGCCCGCGTTTACGCAATCGTAAAGCGTGCGGAGTATGAAGAGTTTCTTCAGGTTATTTCGCCATGGGAACGTGAACACCTTCTGTTGAACGTATGAACCTTCTGTTTTCGAACGATAAACGTGGGGAATATCCAGACAGTTGGTATGCGCACGATGCCACCCCTTTGGCCTCCTTCGAGCAGTTTCGCGGCGAAACCTCTGCAGATGTGTGCATTGTCGGTGGCGGCTACACAGGACTTTCCGCAGCACTGCATCTGGTCGAACTTGGCTATGATGTGGTCCTTTTAGAAGCGCACCGCGTCGGTTTCGGCGCGTCTGGTCGCAACGGCGGGCAGCTTGGCTCTGGTCAACGCATGGATCAGGACGGACTAGAAAATTTGATGGGCAAAGACGTTGCGCATAAATTCTGGGACATGGCTGAAGATGCGAAGCGCCTAGTTAAGAGCCTGATTGCGCACCATAATATTGACTGTAACTTAAAGCCAGGCATTGCTGATCTAGGTTTTGGCAAACGCGATGTCGCCGAACTGCAAGACTATTCCAAAAAGCTCAAAGATGATTACGGCTACGCCGACGCGAGCCCGCTGAGCAAAGACGAGGCCCAAGCCCTGTGCCCTTCCCCAGCATACAATGGCGGCATGATGGATTGGGGCGCGGCGCATTTGCAGCCACTCTCGTTTGCGCTTGGCCTCGCCAAAGCCGCATCATCCGCAGGTGCGCGCATCTTTGAAAACGCCCATGTGCACTACATCAAAGAGGGTGCCAAAGTACTCGTGCAAACCGATCAAGGCCGTATAAAGGCCGATCATTTGATCCTCGCGGGCAACGGATATCTTGGCAATCTCAACCGTAAAGTCGCCGCGCGCGTGATGCCGATTAACAATTTTATCGCTGCCACCGAACCCTTAGACGATGACGCCGTAAAGGTTTTAACAAAAGATATTGCCGTCGCGGACACGAAATTTGTGGTGAATTACTTCCGCCTCAGCCACGATAAACGCCTGCTTTTTGGGGGTGGCGAAAGCTATGGTTACCGCTTTCCCAGCGATATCGCCGCGAAAGTGCGCAAACCGATGACAGAGATTTTCCCGCATTTGCGCAATGTGAAGATCGACTACGCTTGGGGTGGCACGCTCGGCATTACGATGAAGCGCATGCCCTACCTTGCCCGCGTCGCGCCCAATATTCTAAGCGCGTCGGGCTATTCTGGACATGGTGTTGGCAATGCTGTGCAAGCAGGAAAGTTGATGGCTGATGCGATCCAGGGTCAGGACACGGGGTTCAACACCATGGCGAGCATACCAACTCCTAGTTTCCCCGGAGCCGGCGCGTTTCGTACACCGCTTTTGACGCTCGCGATGAGCTATTATGCCCTGCGCGATCGTCTTGGTGTGTGACTATTTGCTCAGTTTGGAGAGCTTTTCCTGAAGGTCCGCCAATTGAGTTTTGATCGCATCTAAATCTTCTCTAGATTCAGTCGCTTCCACCTTTGGGTCTTCTACTTTTTCAGCCGAGGGCGGTGTCCATTGCCCCCCTGTCATCGCCTTGAAAAACGCCTCTTGCTGAGAACGAAATGCTTCCATTCCCGGCATCTGCGCGATGGGGTTCACTTTGGTGATGTTATCAACGACTTTGCTCTGACTGTCGCGCAGCATGTCAAACGACATCGCCAAAAACTGTGGTACGACACTGCTCGCTTGACTGGTGTAGCTGCGCACAAGATCGGTCAGCACCGCGACAGGTAAAACACTTTCGCCTTTGCTTTCCCGCTCTGCTACGATTTGCAACAAATACTGCCGTGTCAGATCATCGCCGGACTTCAGATCAATGATCTTCACATCGCGCCCTTCGCTGATGAAACCGGAGATATCCTCGAGCGTCACGTAATCGCTGGTCTCTGTATTATAGAGACGACGACTCGCGTAGCGTTTGATCAAAAGTGGGGTCGTGGCGTCGGTCACTTTAGGCTCCCTCCCAAAATGCAGCAGTGCAGAAAAAGTCTATGCGAGTGCAGCACGAAAGGGAACCCAAAAGAAAAGGGCCGATCTTGCGATCAGCCCTGTCATTCAACGCCTGTGTGGGAGGACACCCGCGCGAACGTTCTTGTAGCTCAAAAAGCCAAGCTTACTTTGCAGCAGCTTTTTTAACAGCAGCAGTTGCTTCTGTTGTCGCTTTTTTAACAACGGCTTGAGCTTCTTCAGAAGCGTTCTTGCCAGCTGCCATCATCAATTCAACTGTCTCGAGCTGAACTTTTTTCGCGATCTCGGAGAAAGACGCAACGTGCTCTGCGGCTGCCTCAGCAGATGCGGACGCCATGTCTGTCATCGCTTTTGCGTAGTCTGCGGGCTCTGCCTTAACTTTTGCGAAGTCAGCGAATTTCGCCAATGTGTCTTTTGCCCAAGCTGTGGAGAGTTCTGCGGACTTTTCAGCTGCTTCAACGGAAACTGCGGAAAGCTTCTCGTTCAAAGTTGCTGTAGTCTTGAACGCGTCGTCCATTGCTTTTGTGTCTATTGGGAATGCGCCCATCATGTCTTTCATAATCGCGGAGAAATCTTGTGTTTTAGCCATGGTGTAAATCCTTTGAGCCTATCTCGCGGGACGATCCCGCTGTGTTCGACAAGGAAATATATAGATGCTGCAGCGCGGCATTGCAAGCATTATTCTGCACTGCAGCATGCCTTGAATTCCCTAAGGTAAATCAGCGCCTTGCACTAAGCTTTACGTAGGTTCCAGGCGCATCGCACAAAGCAGGATGCGAAGAATCGCCTGGCTGCAGCGCAGCAATTTGCTTGCCAGACCGCTTTTTTAGCCATGATTCCCAACGCGGCCACCACGAACCTTCGGTGAATTTAGCCTGATCAAACCACTCATTCGGTCCAAGCTTCATATCGTCGTTAGTATAGTGGCCATATTTGTTGCGGCTCGGCGGGTTAACGATCCCCGCGATGTGACCCGACTGCGTAACAATAAAGGTTTTGGAGCGGCTGCCCATCTGTTGAACGCCGCGATAGCAGCTTTTCCATGCGGCGATGTGATCTGTCTCACAGGCGATCGAGCAAATCGGCACGTCCACATCTTTAAGCATCAAGGTCTCCCCCATCAGCTCGAACCCGTCTTCCGCAAAATCATTCGATTGGCAAAGACTACGAAGGTACTGCACAGACATCTTACCGGGCAAGTTCGCGCCGTCCCCGTTCCAGAACAGCAAATCAAATGCGGGCGGTGCTTCGCCCATCATATAGCTTTTGATCGCTGGGGTATAAACGAGATCGTTCGAGCGCAGAAAGCTGAACGTGCGGCCCATAATATGCGAGCGCAAATAGCCCCGCTCGTTAACTTCGGCCTCAATCCCGTCGATGAAATCGTTTTGAAGGAATGGCGTGAACTCACCTTGATCCGAGAAATCCGTTAAAGCAGTGAAGAAGGTCGCGGACTTGATGCTCTTGTCGCCGCGCTTTTTCAACAAAGAGAGCGTCAGGCTAAGCGTCGTTCCTGCAATACAGTACCCGATGCAATTGACCTGTTCCTGAGCGGTGATCGCCTTCACTTCGCGCAGCGCCGCGAGGTAGCCGTCCTCGATATAATCTTCAAGACCGACGTCAGCATAAGTGTCATCGGGATTGATCCAAGAGATAACGAACAATGTATACCCTTGCTCGGTGATCCACTTGATCAAGCTGTTTTGTTTTTTAAGATCAAGAATATAGAACTTATTGATCCACGGCGGGAACATGATGATCGGCGTTTCATGCACGGTCTCTGTTACTGGCGCGTACTGAATAAGCTCCATCATTTTGTTGCGATAAATGACCTTACCCGGCGTCGTGGCGATGTTCTCGCCAAGCTGGAAGGCTTTCTCATCGGCAAGTTTAACAATCAATTCACCGTCATTTGCCTCAAGATCCGCGACAAGGTTCTCAAGCCCATCGAGCAGGCTGCGCCCTTCTGTTGCGACGGCTTTTTCCAAAGCATCAGGGTTGGTGCCAAGGAAATTCGTCGGAGCCATCATGTCGATGATCTGTTGCGAGAAATAAGTCAGGCGCTGTTTTTCTTTGGGGTCAAGGTCTTTGGTGTCTTCAACCGCTTGCGCGATGGCCTCTGCGTTGATCAGGTATTGTTGCTTAACAAAATTGAAATAGGGATGCGTATTCCACAAAGGGTTGGCAAAGCGGCGATCGCCCTCAAACGCATCACTTGGCGCTTCGAATTTTCCCTTCGCGAGCGTTTGCTGCGCTTCGACATAGTGTTTGACCGATTTGCCCCAATAGGCTGCCTGATGCTCAAACACTTTGGCAGGATTATCCATGATTTCCTTCATGTAGGCCGTCATAGCATCGGAAAAGAGCTCTTGATTCGGGCCGCTCAAAGCAGGATTTGCTTTCGATTTCCCCGAAACAGCTTTGATAAGCCGCTCTGACAACGCTTCGATTTTCTCTAGGTTCGCAGCCATTTCGGGCGAATTTAACTCTGCGGCATTGTCGTTTGTTGTCATCTTAACATTTCCAACCTATCTTCGCTGCTGTGCAGCATAATGAGGGCAAGTGTACCGTTGCATTGACCTAAGGGCAAAGCGACGAATTGAACCGCCCCCGGAATTGGCCCTTTGCAGGCAAGGATAGACTATGAAGTATATGGCAACTTACGACATGATGGAAACGATGCGAAACACCAACCAATGGCTTGGTGCAACAGCGCGATCCATGGCGGCCTATCCAATGTTTTCGATTGCTCCGAACCCCGCTCTTCAATGGCTTGGTGCATGGGGCGAAGTGACGGAACGCTCGTTTGAGCGGATGGTGGTCAAGCCTGATTGGGGTCTCGATACATTTACTTGCGAAGATGGCCGCGATCACCTGATCGAAATCACGCCGGTTGTGGAACGTGCATTTGGTGATTTGATCCATTTCAATGTGACCGGTCGCGAGACGATGAAACGCAAAATCTTGTTGGTTGCACCGATGTCTGGGCACTATGCAACGCTGCTGCGCTCAACGGTGAAATCGCTGATCCGTGACGCGGAGGTTTATGTCACTGACTGGCACAACGCACGCGATATTCCAGTGTCTGAGGGCAAGTTTGATGTAGAAGACTACACACTCTATCTCGTTGACTTTATGCGCGAACTTGGCCCTGACACCCATGTTATAGCGGTGTGCCAACCTGCGCCTTTGACGCTTGCTGCAACTGCCTATCTGGCAGAGCAGGACCCGGACGCGCAGCCACGTTCCCTAACGCTTATCGGTGGTCCGATTGATCCGAATGCAAACGCCACAGACGTTACAGATTTCGGTCATCGCGTCACAATGGGCCAGTTGCAAGAGACAGCGATCCAGCGGGTCGGTTTCAAGCACAAAGGGGTTGGTCGCAAGGTCTATCCTGGCCTCTTGCAACTGACATCTTTCATGTCGATGAACAGCGAAAAGCACTCCAAAGCGTTCAACGATCAGGTGATGCGTACCGCCCAAGGTGAAGCGTCTGAACATGACAAGCACAACAAGTTTTACGACGAATATCTGGCCGTGATGGACATGCCTGCGGAGTTTTATTTGTCCACGGTCGAGCGTATCTTTAAGAACGGTGAAATCGCGAATAATGAATTCGTGGTGGACGGTCATAAGGTCGATATCGGCAACATCACAACAGTCGCGGTGAAGACCGTTGAGGGTGCAAATGATGACATTTCCGCACCCGGCCAATGCATCGCAGCGCTAGATTTATGCACAGGCCTGCCCGATTCGAAAAAGGCGAGCCATGTAGAACCTGGTGCCGGTCACTACGGTATTTTCGCGGGCCGCAGCTGGCGCGACAACATTCGCCCACTGGTTTTGGAGTTTATTGACGCCAACAGTGTTGCAGATAAGCCCAAAGCGAAGAAGGCATCAAAAAAGAAAGCCGCGGCGAAGTAATCGTTCGGTCCTTAGGTGATCAGGAAGGCGGCTCTTGTTTTCAAGAGCCGCCTTTTTTCATTCTAATATATCATCGAGCATAGCTTGTGTTCCGCGGGAGAATTCGAGCGGACACGCATAACGCTCGCCTTGCATCGCGCGCTGGAACGCTTCGACTTGGAGCACATAATGATTGGCACTCGGCCAGCGAAAGTTCTCGCTCGAACCATCGCTTTTAATCAATTCCAGACGGGCTTCCCCGAAAACCAGCGGATTATAGGGCACAGTCAAGCGCGCGATCGCCTTTTCACCATGAAATTCGGCGCATTGCCATGGCACCATGCGCATCGAGGTGGTGCTGTCATGAGTGAACCCATCAAACTCAGCGGTCACCAAAGCATGTACATCGACCCCATGCTCCATTGTGAGTTGCTTGGAAAGGATTTGCTTAGGCTCCTGACCAGTCACAAATCGAACGCCGCCAAGGGTGTAAACGCCAATATCGCGCAAACCGCCACCACCCTGCTGGGCAGAATGGCGAATATTGCTCGCATCGGCGCGGTTGTCGTAGCTAAACGTGCTCGAAACACGGCGCAATTTTCCAAGCGCATCGCTTTGCACCAATTCACGCATCTTTTGCCACTGAGGATGGTGCACGATCATGTAGGCTTCAGCCGCGAACAGACCGGACGCATCACGTGCGGCGATCAACTCATCAATCTCAGAAACATTCATACCGACAGGTTTTTCAACCAGCACCGCTTTGCCAGCAGCAAGAGTTTTGAGCGCCCAAGGTTGATGCATATCGTTCGGCAGAGGGATATAAACTGCATCGATATTTGGATCTGCGAGCAGTGCATTGTAGTCGCTATGCACCTCAATGTTTGGCGCAAACTTCTGAAATGGCTCGGCTTTTTGCGGATCGCTTGTCGCTAGCGCCACCAGTTGCGCATCTTGTGCAACTGCAATCGCAGGCCCCATGTGTTCTCGTGCGAATTTCGCAGCGCCTAAGATTCCCCAACGTGTCATACCCATTGACCTGCCCCCCCTAGGCTCCCTCATTCATAACGAGAGTTTGCGGGTTTGGATTTCATAT
>Ga0206127_1001546_pt1 | contig 24908 bp, 18 predicted proteins | sample Helgoland_Spring_6_FD_148646 | JGI IMG/M metagenome (GOLD analysis project Ga0206127, IMG submission 148646) | Pelagic subsurface seawater microbial communities from Kabeltonne, Helgoland, North Sea - Helgoland_Spring_Bloom_20160419_1 | ecosystem: Environmental > Aquatic > Marine > Epipelagic ...
GAAATGCTTCGGTGGCAGTAGGCTGCGAGCAATTGGTAGTGTAAAAGACGGTCATGGCCACTGATCGATGCAAAACGAGCCAAGAACAGGTCCGCAAAAACCGCGCTGAGTGTGGATTTGGGCGGTGTAATACCCGCATTAAGTAATAGCGTTATCGCTTGTCTTTCCAGCTTATAGGACCAAGGGTCTTGATCACTTGAGCGAGTGATATACGCTATCGCACAGGTAAGCCATGTGACGTCACAGCGTGGCGACCCTCGGGGCAGGGATTTTAAAAGGCCGCGAAGCGCTCGGCGTTGTTGAGCGGGCCCATCAATGCGCCCTAATAGGCCCTTGATCACTTCGGAACGATAACGGTAGTAGTGCCACTGCCATTTCCCTATTTTCACAATGCTTGACCCAGTCTCCATTCTAGTCGGTACGATCAAGTCGTTTCCCAAAACTCTGGGGCTCGACAAATAGGACGGTTAGCCGGTTAAAAATCCCTTAATGCAGTTTTACCCACAGTCTTAGCATCATCAAAAATGCGGTTGTTGGGCCTATAATTGGGGGCATAGGCCGCAATTTAGCAAAAAAATATTGCGCTCAGCGCACTATGATTATCTAGGTAACTGATTTAGCTAACTATTTTGCCCAACTCAGGCTTATAAGTTTTTTTCATTCCCACTAAGGGTTTTTGGCTTTTAAACCGTGTACAGGTTATTGGGTAGTCGAAAATTCGCTAAATAGGGGTGACAAATCGTGCTGGCTGGACATAAAGTTAACGTATGTATCGGTATACACCCACCGTTGGAGGGGATGCGATAACATGCCAGAGCAAGCACACATCCCGCCAGAGGATCGTGAATCTGATATGGCGGGCATCTATAAGGATTTGCGCGCCTCATTAATGCGGTTCGCCTCTCGGTATTTCTGGCGTCCACAAGAAGTTGAAGATGTGGTGCAAGAGGCCTTTGTTAAAGTCATTGAGGCGCAGCATGAGCGCGAAATCCGCGAGCCTCGATCCTACCTGTTTAAAACAGCGCGCAATCTCGCCATAAGTGAGCTGAGATCTGGTCAGCACCGGCTTACCGATACGATTGGTGAGCTGTTGCCTGAGCTGGATTTGTTGCAAACCCCAACGCTGGAGCAGGAATTTGAATCCCGGCAGCGCTTTGATGTGTTTTGCCGCGCTGTCCGGCGGCTGCCTGCGAAAGGTCGGCGGGTGTATATTCTGCGCCGTGTCTATGGTTACACGCAAAAAGAGACGGCTGAGTATTTAGGGATTACTGTTAAAACTGTCGAGGCGCACCAAGCCAAAGCCATGGTCAGGTGTGCGGATTATATGGCCGAAGAAGCGGCTATAGAACAGCAAGGGAATTCAACGGTCGGGCAACAAAAGAGGAAGGGTAGCGCCAGGGAGCATAGTAATGATTAAAGAGACTAATACTGGAGCAAACAATCCTAATCCTGATGATGATTCTCGGGTGGTAGATCATCGCGCCATGGTAAAAGAGCAGGCCGCCGTCTGGTTGATTCGTATTAGCGATAATACATTGTCACCGAATGAAGTTGATAACTTGCGAGAATGGATAGGGCGCAGTGACTTTCACCGAGAGTATTTTATCCAGCTCAGCCAAAGCTGGGACGATATGGCGGTGTTGCAAGAGTTGGCTGAGCTGGTTGCAGTGCCCCGTGCTGACAATGCAACAAAAGCTCACCGAGGCTTCTCCTTCTGGCCAGGCCGGTCGCCGTTCTCTGGCTTTGCTGTCACGGCCTCCATCATGGTTTGTACCTTTGTCTTGCTCTTGTTTGGAGGGTCTGAATTCGGCTCGCAAACTACCAACTTGCAGACGGCTATTGGCGAGCAGCGAATAGAACGTTTGGAGGATGGTTCTGTGCTCACCTTCAATACCGACAGTGAATTGTCGGTGGATTACAGTGGTGATAATCGAATTATTCATTTAAGTCGTGGCGAAGTTAACTTTGATGTCGCTAAAGATCCGCATCGACCTTTTGTGGTTTATGCCGGTGATGGTTTGGTCTGGGCGGTGGGTACGGCCTTTAATGTTCGTCTGATAGAGGACAGTGTTGACCTTACCGTGACGGAAGGGCGAGTGAAAGTGTATTCGGGTATCGTGCCCAGTGAGTCTTTGCCAGCGTTAACCGCTGAGAGGCTCGGTGGCGAAGACGTGCCTTCACCAGACCATTCAAGCGAGGCCTTTGTCAAAGCCGGTGAGGTACTTCAATACAGTCAAGTGATCGATCAAAAAAGTGAAGTGCACTCAGAAGAACTGAAAAAAAGACTAGCCTGGCAGCAGGGGGCGCTTATTTTTAAAGGCGAATCATTAGAGCAGGCGCTTGTTGAAATTCGGCGCTATACCGATAAAGAGCTTCGCATCATTGATCCTGGTATCAAAGATAAAAAGGTCGGGGGCTATTATAAAACCGATGATATCGACAGTTTGCTGCGTTCAATGAGTCAAAGTTTTGGTATCCATATCGCCTATATGGACGATGATGTGATACAGCTTTCTTCAAAATAAAATTTTTTCCTCTCTCTAAGGGTTTTTGTATGCCATACCCGTGTTCTCTTCTAACAGTACACAGAAATACAAAGCAAGAACGTATTTTGTGCGCTGTTAGTCGAGGAGATATTGTTAGTAAGACCAGCGCCATAGCCATAATAAAGTTTGTCATAGTGCTATTGGTTTTACTCGGTCATGTCAGTCCATTGGCAGCCGCACCAAAAGAAACAGCTCTGGTGCAGTTCGATATTCCCCGGCAATCAGCAGATGATTCGTTGCCAGCGTTTGGGCAGCAAGCGAATGTTACGGTGATGTATCCCTTTGAGGATGCAAACAAACATATCACCAATCGCTTGCATGGGGAATATACCCGCAAAGAGGGTATTCAAATTCTCCTAAAAGGCTCAGGGTTAAACGCCGAGTTCAACGCCGACGGTCATCTGATTATTTCGAGTGATGATGATGGGGATAGCATGATGAATTCAAAAAAAAATGTATTGGCTGCGGTGATTAGTTTTTTTGCAGTGGGAAGTGGGGCGCAAGGGGTTTTTGCGCAGGAGGCTGAGTCTAAAGATGAAATGGGTTGGTTGTTGGAAGAGGTAGTTGTTACTGCAACCAAGCGGGACACTAGCCTGAATGACACGCCCATTTCGATTTCTGTGTTGACCAATGAGGTGATTGAGAAGCGCAATATAGTGCAGCTTGGGGACTTTCTCAGCACTCTCCCGGGCGTCACCATGCAGGATAGAGGTGCTTTGGGTAACTCCATTGTTATACGCGGTGTTGGAGTTCAGCCGCAGACCGAAGCCGAGGCGGTCGGCGCCTATTTTGGCGAAACCCCAGTCACCGGATTGGGCGCGACCGGTGCTGGCGCGGCTGATTTCAAAATGGTGGATATTGAGCGCGTCGAGGTACTTCGTGGTCCGCAAGGTACTTTATTTGGCTCTGGCTCTATGGGTGGTACGGTACGTATCTTGCCGGCCAGTCCTAATTTACAGAAGGCAGAAGGTAAGGTGACTGCAAACTATTCCAATACTGGTGGCTACGGTAGTGATAATAATTCAATCGAGGGCGTATTTAACTTGCCGTTGCTGCAAGACAAACTCGCGGTGCGCGGCGTAGCTTACCGCTTTGATGACAGTGGTTATGTAACTAGCATTGCGGATAGTTACACCGGCCCTTTCAATTCTGCCAGTACGCCAAATACCCAAGCTACGTTTGGAGAAACCGCTGCTGCTTGGGGTGGGGTAGTAAGAGATCTCGGCGATAGGGGTGCTACAGAAACCACAGGTTATCGCCTAGCAGCGCTGTGGCGGCCCGTGGAGGAGTTATCGGTTCAGTTAAGCTATGTGCGGCAAGAAAAAGACCAAGACGGGTGGGGTGATATCGATGTTAACGTCGGCGATTTTGTGCAATTACGGGCTGAGCCAGGTAACACAAGCAAGCAGCTGCCAGGCCTACATTTGGGTGCTGATGGCGTGCAGACTGACACGGATGTCACCAACCTAACGCTCGGCTATGATTTGAACTGGGGGGGCTTCCACTACACTGCATCGTGGGTTGGTTATGAATCTTGGGCGGGCCAAGATCATACGAGAAGCCTACCTGTATTGGGGGTTTATGCTAACGCAGTTTCTACTTCCAAAGATCGTTTCATACAAGAGTTTCGCTTTTCTTCAACGTTTGACGGCCCTGTGCAAGTGTTAGCTGGCTATTATGAAGAGGATATAGACGATGTTAGGCAATTTGCCGAAGGCTTTACGGGTGACGCTTCTCAGGAAGCAAATGCTATTGCCTCTGTGGCAGACAACTGGGGAATCGTTTCTACAGTAGACGAAATCTATGGTGGTAGTTACAGAGAAACGTATCGCGATCAGACGGCCTTTTTTGGTGAGCTTAACTGGGCCATCTCAGATCGGTTTGATGCGACAATTGGTATGCGAGATTACGAGTACGAGGATTCCCTCTTTCTTAGTCAGTTTGGTTTCTGGTTTAACAGTACCACCCCCATTACCGCCGCCGATATTAAAGGTCGGAACAGTGGTCAAACCTATAAAGCCAGTCTGAGCTGGACTCCCAGTGAGAATTCGCTGATTTACGTTCAATGGGCTGAAGGCTTCAGGCCGGGCGAACCATTAGTAAGGCAAAATCCAGCGCTATTCGATCCTGAAGGTACCGGCTTTTACGAAGCTTTAGATGGAAAAAGAATTCCCATCCGTGATCAGACAGATCCGGATACGCTGGATAGCTATGAGATCGGTTTTAAGGGGTCTTTCGCGAATAACCGTATAAACCTTAGCGGTGCGGTCTATCATATTGATTGGGAGGGCCTTCCTGTCTTTACCTTCATCAAGCACAAGGTTGATCCGAATCTTACCGGCAGGACAATCGTCAATGCTGGAAAATCGACCTCGCAAGGTATTGAGTTGGAGTCGCGAATCTTGCTGCGCGACAACTTGCTTTTAGATCTAAGTGCCTCTTATAACGAATCAAAACTGGCTGAGGATGGTGCGCTAGGTGAAAAGGGGGATGACTTGCCCGGTTCGGCGGACTTCAACTTCACGGCTGGTTTGGAATACGCATTCAGTCTTCTAGACCACAGCTCTTATGTTCGTGTTGATTATTCTTATTTGAGTGAGTTTGACACGTATTTACCAGGCGAGGCCAAAAGTGCAGTCACACCATCTTCCGGTGGCTACGGTCTAGTTAATCTAAAGGGCGGTGTCGAAGTCGGGGATGTCGATCTGAGTCTATACGTCAAAAACCTCACAGACGCTGACGATTTTACTTGGCTGGCTACGGATTTTTCTCTTGCGGGGCCCCGCGGCTTTCGTCTGCGCCCACGCACTATCGGCGTAAATGTGTCGTACGGTTTCTAACGTGTTCGGCGGGGCGGGCCATTTCCTCAGTGGCCCGCCTTTATTGAGCGAAGCTTCGTAAGGAAGTACAGACAGATAAATACCTCAGTATCTTCCAATCTATGTCTCATTCTGCACTGGGTTTGCCGCCTCTACCTTCAGGCAGCTTGGATACCATTACGGTTCTGCGATTGTCTTTAGGTGCTCGTTTACACGGGCCAGTTTTATTGGTTTGAAATTTAATTAAGTCTTTATGAGAACAGAATCATGACAGAATCATGACAGAACGCAACAGAACTCCCTCATCATTGCAATACTCAACGGGCATAGATCGAACCATTCTTGGTTACTGCTGGCCTTGGACGGTCAGGCCAGGTGAAAGCCTGGACTTTATGGTCAGCACCTATGGTGAACGTGAACAACCTTATCAGACCGATCTAGTCCGTGTGTTTTGCGGAGACGCAGCTAACGAAACGTCGCACGTAAAAGTGAACGAGATAAAGGCGCCATTTGCTGGCCAATACGCCGGACGGCATCAGCCCACTTATCCTGGCTCCTACATAGAGGTGCCCGATGATCCAGCGCTCAATCGTCTTAAGAGCTTCACCGTGCAAACCTATCTATGGCCCTCTGTTGTGGGGGCTAAGATCAACTCGGGCTTGCCAGGTCTTTCAGGGGCAAGCTTTGGAAATGGTCAGATTCAAGATCAAACATTAGTTTCGCGCTTTGACAATATCCGACATTGCGGATGGTCTTTGTTCATGGATGCCCATGGCAAGCTTGCTTTTAAAGTAGGTACTGGTAATGGGGATGTGCACACCGTTAGCCTGTCCAAGGTACTGATTGAAAACCGTTGGTTTCTGGTGTCCGCTCAGTTTGATGCTGAGCAGGGGCAATTGATCCTTACTGCCGAAGCGGCTAAGTGCCTCAGCACAAGGGAGCCAGCATGGTCAGCGGAAGCTGCAAAAATAAAATTGCCGGAGGCTTTCAATGTACCTCAGCAGGGGCCGCTTCGCTTTGGCGCCGCTACCAATGGCGAAGGCAATGGTCAAAAACTCAAACCTGTTGATGTGCTGAACGGTAAACTGGATTCGGTGCGACTTTCTCGCGGTGTACTCGATGCGACCCAGCGTCAAGCCGTGGCTCAGCTTCGGCCTTCCCAAAATAGCATGTCAGAGGTCGTGGGTTGTTGGGATTTTGCCGTCGGTATTGGTACCACGAAGGTTTACGATCTATCCGATCATGCTCTGAATGGTACTGCGGTCAATATGCCGGATCGCGCAGTGACAGGTGTGCATTGGGATAGAACCATGGGATCGGACTGGCGTCATGCAAAAGACAACTATAGTGCTTGCCATTTCCACGATGACGATCTCTATGATAGCGAATGGCAAGCGGATTTTTCCTATCAGGTTCCGGAAGATCTACCCAGTGGGGTTTACGCCGCGCGCTTGCGGCATGGGGAATTAGAAGATTTTATAGCTTTTTTTGTCGCGCCGAAAAAGAAGCAACCCACCGCAAAAGCTGCACTATTGATATCCACCACCACTTACACGGCCTATACGAATTTTGAGGGCTTTCACAATACTTACCGGCAGCGTGAAATTAAAAATTCGGATGGCACATCCGAGTTTATGAAAGAAAAAGTCTTTCCCTATCTGGTGACGAAAAAGGAAGATGCTGAATTTCTTAGTCGGCACCCGGAAATAGGTAAGGGTACTTATCGTTATCACGCGGATGGCTTTCAATGCCGGCATTCCTCTCAGAAACACCCCAATTTGATGCTGCAAGTGCAAGGGGGGTTTTCAAATCTTGCCGCCGATTTGTACATTCTCGATTTAATACAGGCCTCTGGGCTGGACGTGGATGTTATTACTGACGATTTACTGCATGCCGAAGGTCTTGACTTGCTGAAAGACTATAACGTGGTGATGACGGGACACCACCCAGAGTATCTCACTTATGCCGCGCTTGATGCCATAGAGTCCTATCTCGATAAGGGTGGACGTTGGATGTATCTGGGTGGCAATGGTTATTGTTGGGTGAGCAACTACCACAGTGAACTGCCCGGTGCCTTAGAGGTTCGTCGCTTAGGGCCAGACTATTATGGCGCTGGTTACTGGATGCATAGTGAAATGGTTTCTGAATTCGAGGGTGTCAATTGCGGGATAACCTGGGATGCAGGTTGGCTACCTCACTCTTTAATGGGTGTTGGTATGCATGGGAATCTGCACTGTCTCGGGTCCCCCTATTATCGTAAACCTGGCGCAGAGGACACACGGGCCCGTTTTATTTTTGAAGGCGTAGATGAGCAGGTTTTAGGTGACTTTGGTATCTATCCAGGCGGCGCTGCCGGCATAGAAGTTGATGCTTATCGGCCTGAGTGTGGGTCTCCTACCCATGCACTTGTTTTGGCGACCAGCGGTAAATTCGAATACCCCTATGCAATGCCGTACGGATCTGCGGCTGAGGAATATCAAATCAATAACCCTGAGTCGCGAGCAGATATGGTGTTTTTTGAAACCCCGGACGGTGGTGCCGTGTTCAGTGTGGGTTCAATGGCTTGGCCCTTATCCCTTAAACACAATCAACACGACAATAATATTGCAAAAATCACCTTGAATGTACTTAGACGCTTTATGGATCCCAAGCCATTTGAAATTCCCTGCATTGAAGAATATACCACTGAGACACATTGCGAAATTAAGATCACTCACCAGACACGATGATCAAGGAACTAACATGTTTGAACCATCTGAATACCATAGACGCTTAAATCGCTTGCAAGAAAATGTTGAGCAATCCGATCTTGATGCGTTGGTTATTTGTGCCGACCACAATGTTAATTATTTAGTGGGCGCACATTGTTCTTCAGGCGATAGACAGGTATTACTTATCGTTCCATCAACGGGAAAACCTACTCTGATTGTACCTCGCATGGAGCAGGCAAAAATGAACGCAGAGGCTACCGTTGACAGTCTCTTGGTCTATTGGGAGAAAGATGCGAAGCGCGGGCATGGTTGGGAAGATAAATTGCAAGACACCCTGGGCGATGCAAAGCGCATCGGTATCGATCCACATGCCTATATAGAAGTGCTCTCGGCACTTGCCGACCGCGAGTGTCAGGTCAGCGAATTGGTAGAAGACTTGCGGGTGATTAAATCCCCTGCAGAAATTGCACTTACCCGCCGTATCGCCAGTTATTGGAATCAGGCCATGGATGCCATGCTAGGAATTGCCAAAGCCGGCCTACCTGTTGGTGATTTAATGGCTGTTGGTTCGAATATCTCCAAGAACATATTTGCCAATGAGCCAAAGGCTAATTGGTCTAATACCGACATTACACAATTTTTCCAATGCTCACCGCTCTCCAGTTCACCACATTACTTATCCCATCGACCTGATGATGTTTTACCCGACGGAGCGACTATCATCAATGCCATTGGCTCAGTATGTCGCTATAACGCAGAAAACGAGCGTACGATCCTAACCGGCAACTATACCCCCGAACACGCTGAGTTATTCGATATTGTTCACCAAGCACATCAACTGGCATTGAGTCTGGTCAAACCCGGAGTGCCCTGTGCAGATGTAGATTGCACCGTCCAGGAATTCTTCAGCAAGCAAGGCGTAGCAAAACATATGCGGCATCGCGTTGGTCACGGTTTTGGTTTGGTCTATCACGAACGTCCATATACTTCAGAAGGTAGTGAGGAGGTGTACAGGCCCAATATGCTGATCAGTATCGAACCCGGTTTGTATGTCGAAGGCGTCGGTGGTTTTCGTCACAGTGATACGGTGTTGATTACGGAAAATGGGATAGACAACTTTACATCAGGTACCCCTATCGACAGAGCTCGAATGACATTCAGATAAAATATTACCTGTAGTATTGCAGAAAATACCACTGGGAAGGATCGTGAGAAAAGTGAGAATGATCCGTTCGCAGCAACGAAAAATCCAACTGAAATTGGTAAGTAACCAGATGCAACGATTTAGGAGGAAATGATGAAACGCGGCCAAGGCTTTGATACCACTATCCCTCATTTTTATGAAGCTCCCATGGAAGATCCCGATTATCTGGAAGTATGGTGTTACACCCAGGCGCTGTCTTTTGAAGGCGGTGAGACGGTTGATTTTCATCTCAATACCACTGCCTCGAAACTTTCCTTGGAAATATTACGAGACGGTGGTGAGCAAGTATCTATTCATCAAGTAGATGAGATTACAGGTAACCACTACCCAACCCCAGATAATTTTTACGAAGTCGGCTGCGGTTGGCCCATCGGCTATTCTTGGCAAATCCCCAATGATCTGGCATCAGGGTTTTATCTTGTTCTTTGCAAAGTTGTGAATGATCAAGGTGAAACTCGCGAACACGAAGCGGGCTTTTTTGTTCGTCCCAAAGTTGGCAAACCATCGGCTAATATTTTGTTGATTGCCGCTACAAGTACTTGGAGTGCCTATAACGATTGGGGAGGTACCAGCAGTTATGTGGGGCTTAGCGATGAGTTTGTTAGCGGTAAGTCCCCTCGATTAAGCATTCATCGGCCCTGGGCCAAGGGCTTTTTGAGTGTGCCTGGAGGCGCTCCCAGAAAAACTCACGAGTACAAAGTACGCCCAGGTGATATTCCACGTTACCCTCCGATCGAGTTCGCCTGTACTCGCGGTTACAGTAAGTATTACGCCAGCGCTGGCTGGGCTACCTATGAACAGCCCTTTGTTCAATGGGCCGAGCAGCAAGGTTTTACCTTGGACTATGCCTGCCAACATGACTTGCACTACCGGCCAGAGCTACTGGATGCCTATCCCTGCGTGGTCACCGTGGGACATGATGAATACTGGAGTCAAGAAATGCGGGTAGCGATTGACCATTACATCGAACAAGGTGGTCATCTTGCCCGCTTTGGCGCGAATTTAGCCTGGCAGATTCGCTTAGAAGAGGAAGGCACGGTTCAGGTCTGCTACAAAGAAGACGCACCCGAAAAAGATCCGGTTTCCAATACGGAAAATAAAGCACTGCTTACGGCGTTTTGGGAAGGGCCGCAGCTTGGCTGGAACGGTGCTGAAACGATGGGGCTGAATGCGCTCCGAGGCCTTTTTGCCAATGTTGGCCATCTGGCTCCTCGCCAGGGAGGTGGTTTTACCGTTTATCGTCCGGAACACTGGGCTTTGCAGGGAACCGACCTTTGTTATGGAGACCAGTTTGGTGGAGAGGCTAATATTTTTGGTTACGAAGTGGACGGGCTGGACTATGTTATCCGTGACGGCATTCCCGAACCTACTTATAAAGACGGCGCTATGCCTGGCACGGAGATTATCGCGATGGGTTTGGCGAGCAATGCGGAAGTCAAGCATGGCAATAAAGGCAGCGCCTATTTTTACGGAGATACAGGTCTTAGCTTCGAAGACATGGGCTGGATGGCCAAAATTCGTTATGGCGAGGACAGTGACGAGGCTCGTGCGGCAGCGGCGCGTGGCAACGGAATGATGATTTCCTGTAAGCGCGGTGAAGGTCAGATTTTTGCTGCTGGTAGTTGCGAGTGGGTGGCTGGGCTAAAACTCAACGATACCGACACCACAATCATTACGCGCAACGTGCTCGAACAGTTTTGCAGAGGCTTGTGAACATTCAATGCAGTGGAAATTGATGGATAATCCTCGGGGTAATAGAAAAATGGGCTCTTCACCTGCACCTAATCAACAGATTGGCATCTTGCAGTCAATATCCTATGCATTACCGGTTGCCGCTGTCCATGTATTGATCACTCCAATGAATATTATTCAAGGTATCTATGCCAAGCACTATGGCCTTGCCTTGACAACCCTAGCGAGCATTATGCTGTTGTCTCGCTTTATCGACGCCATATCTGACCCAATTATCGGGTATCTATCGGATCGATATCGGGTTAAACATGGTACTCGCAAGCCGTTCATAGTTGCTGGTGGTTTGGCCATTCTGATGAGTGGATACTTCTTGTATGTTCCCGCGGGGGATGTGACCACATTTTATGCAGGTTTTTGGATCATCACTTTTTACATTGCGTTTACGTTATTTGAAATTCCTCATTTGACCTGGCCGTGTGATATCACGACAGACTCCGTTGATAGAACCAAGCTCTATAGCTATAGGGTGTTTGCTGGCTACATAGGATTGGTGTTGTTCTACGGAACGCCATTGCTACCTTTGTTCGAATCCAATGCAATAACACCAGAGACACTGGAAGTCAGCTATTTTTTGGTTGCTCTGCTGACGATACCCTTGCTGTTGCTAGCCGTTCGCAAAGTGCCGGATGGGAAGCCAAATCAAGATCTAGCAACCCAGGAATCGCTAACTTCTCGGGCCTCATTGCGAGAGCTGTTTAGAGGCATTAGGGAAAATAAACCCTTTTTATTGTTCCTGTGTGCATCGGCGTGTGGCGGCCTTTCGACGGGTATGTGGTATGGGCTGATTTACATTTATGTTGACGCCTATCTGGGAATGAGTGAGCAGTTTGCACAACTGTTTTTACTCGCCTTTGTTGTTGGTCTGATTGTAACTCCTGTGTGGTATCGCGTTGCGCTTTATGCTGGCAAAAAAATCACATGGATGTTGGCCGTATGCTTGATGATTTTCAGCTACGTTTTCACTGGCTTCCTAGAGGCCGGAGAGGCCAGCTTCATACAATTATTGGTACTCAAGACGTTTCAAACCTGTGGTTTTGTTTGCATTAATATTGTGACTGTGGCGATGCTTTCAGAGATTGTCGACTACGGTCAGTGGAAAACGGGGCGAGAAGAAAGAGCGTCCTATTTTTCAGCCAATGTGCTTTTGGGAAAGACCTGTATAGCCTCTGGTATGGCGCTGGGTTTGGCCATGGCCGGTTGGTGGGGTTTTGATGTAAGTGCCAACATTCATTCAAGTGAATCCATTGCGGGGCTCAAGTTAGCAATTGCCTGGATACCGGCCGCGCTTGCAGCCTTGTCGCAAATATTTATTGCCTTCAGCCCGATCAATGAACATCGCCATGGCCTTGTCAGGGCCAAACTTGATGCTCGTATGGTTCAGATACATCTGCAAACGACAAAGAGTATAGAACAAACAAAACACACAGAAACCTCTGCTAACAAGGAAATATAGATATGATGCTTCCAAAACGATTCTATTTGAGATATTTGTTAACTACAGCTTTAGTCGTACTATCGATTGAATCGGTAGCTGCAAAGGACTCCACGATTACCATCGATGATGAAGGCACTATTCACACGCCCAATGGTATCTTGCCCATATCACGGATACTTAGCCCGGAAGCCCAGGACGCGATGCAAAGATATATGTTGAAAGGACGTAAGCAGGGGGGCGCAGGGGTCATGGCGTCCTATGCTGAGTGTGGTATTGAAAATCTCGCTAAGGATTTTCTTGATCCTGTAAAATTGCTCGCAGCGCGAAAATGTGGACTCAAGAGAGCGAATCTCCCTGGGACGATTAAGCAGCTCGAATCCATCCATCCGGTTGAAGTAGAAACTACAAAAATTAATAACATAGAGGTAGATATAGTTGTCCCAAAAACGGGGATCGCTAAGCGAAATAACGATCGCGTATTATTCTATATTCATGGGAGCGGTGGGTACCTTGATCATCCAGATATGCGTAAGCTAGGCTCTATTCCGGCGGCGGCGGTAGGTAATATCAAAGTGCTGGGCGTTGATCATCGATTGGCACCAGAGGGAAGATTTACCGACAGTTTGGAAGATCTGGCATTGGTCTATAGAGGTATATTGAACGAATACCCTGCTAGAAATATAGGTATTTTCGGCTGTTCTGCTGGTGGCACGTTTACCGCGTCCATGATTCCGTATCTACTTAAGTTAGGTTTGCCGTTGCCAGGCGCCATCGCTATTCAAGGAGAAAACGCCAGCTCTTTTGATGGTGGAGATAGCCTCTATACGCTGATGGCTTACAGTGGTAGACCTGTTTATGAGCGTTTTCCTACTGGGCAGGATGTTTTGGATTCAAGTTACCTAAAGCAAGGGTCCAGTATTCATGACCCTGTTATGGAGCCTGCTCGTCATAACGAAATAATGAAGCAGTTTCCTCCGACAATATGGATGAGCTCTTTACGCGATGAACCTCTTAGTCGGATTGTCGGTGATCATCGCGCATTCCTGCGTAATGGTGTCGACACTGAGTTACATCTCTGGGAAGGGCTTCCACACTGCTTTCCAAGCAAGTTTCCTGAAATTCCCGAGACTCGCGATTGGTGGCAGCAAATGAATACCTTCTTTGACAAACATCTTGGTACCGCACCTTTGGTAAAACAGTAAACGTGGCAATGTCGAAAGAGTAAGTGCAAAATTCGGTTAATAAAACTAATGAAGCGAAAAGATGAAACTAATACCTGAAATTGTCGCCCTTAACAAAGAGCATACGCAGTGGCGGCGTGATATTCACGTGCACCCAGAACTAGCCTTTGACGAAAGTCGTACTGCTGAGTTTGTCGCCAGCCAGCTCGAATCCTTTGGTATCGATGTCACTTGTGGTGTGGGTAAAACGGGTGTTGTCGGCACGCTAAAGGTAGGTTCATCCAATAAAGCCATCGGTCTACGAGCCGATATGGATGCGCTGCCGATGGAAGAAATCAACACCTTTGCTCACAAATCAAAACACCCCGGCTGTATGCACGGCTGTGGTCACGATGGTCATACCGTGATGTTACTGGCGGCCGCGCGTTATCTTGCGCAAAGTCAACATTTCGACGGCACCGTGCAATTTATCTTTCAACCTGCAGAAGAGGCCAATGCCACTGGCAGTGGCGCCAAAGCCATGATTGATGATGGCTTGTTTGAGCGTTTTCTTGTCGATAATGTTTTTGCGTTACATAACGGTTCTGGTTTTATCTCCGGTGCGCTGTCAACCCGCCCGGGTGTGATGACTGCCTCTATGGATCTATTTCTTAGGAATCCTCTTGTATGAGTTATATTTTTCGCCCCGAAAGTTACTATCGCATGCCCACCCATTTTGGTCCTTCCTTGGGGCCTCGTCAGGGGCTTAATGGTCGGCGGTTAGATTGTATCGACTCTCCCATAGATACAGATTTTGAGGCCACCTTTAAAGCCGACAAAGAACAACTGGTAAAACTGCTGCCTCCGGGGTTTTCACTGCGTGAACCGTATACCATCACCTTCGCGTTCGGTTATATCACCCACATAGAGTGGCTGGCGGGGCGGGGTTACAACACCTTTGGCGTAAAAATACCAGCAACCTATAACGGGACCCATGAAGCCGTGCATGGCAATTTATTGTTGGTGCTCTGGGAAAACAAAGCCGACCCCATTATCACCGGACGAGAAGAGTTGGGTTTTGCCAAAGTGTATTGTGAGCTTCCCGAACCACAGTGTATCGGTAGCGATGTAATTTGCCGTGCCAGTTGGGATGGTTTTGAATTTGCGTCGCTTAAACTCAGTGGTCTATCTGACATCAAGGCAGAGGATCTCCCCTCTGAACCTTCCAGCACTGTGCCCTCCGAGGGCACACTCCACTATAAATACATTCCAAAAACAGGATGTCCCGGTGAGGCCGATGCAGCGTATGCCACATTAACACCAGCGGCCTGTCCCAATGCGACAGTTGATCTTATTAAGCAGGCGAAAACAGCCACGCTGGTGTTTAACCCAGCCACCTGGGAACAACTACCCACGCTGGTGCATATTGTTAATGCCCTGGCCGAGTTGGATCTGGGTGAATGTACCCAGGCGACAATGACTCAATCTCATGGCGGCAAAGACTTAAGTGATCAGCGCATTTTAAGGTGAACTATTTTAATGATGGAAGATAATCCTGTTCAAAATTGGCAACAAAAAGCCGAAACCCTTTTATTTAATCATTCTGCCTTTATCGGTGGGGATTATTTAACGTCTAAAGGAAAAGACAGTTTTATCACTGTTAACCCCGCGACCGAAACTGAGTTAGCTGTCTTTGCGGATTCTGATGTCGCAACCATTGACTTGGCAGTTGCCGCCGCCCGCAAAGCATTTACAAACTGGCGATCGTTATCACCCGATAAGCGTAAAGCGATACTGCTGGCGTTCGCGGATCGGCTGCAAGCCGAACGTGAAACACTGGCCTTGCTCGACACATTAGAAATGGGTATGCCTATCACAAACGCCCTAAGGCACGTGGATGATAACGCCGGTTTTTTACGTTATAACGCCGAACTGATTGACAAAGTGTACGGTGAAATTGCACCGTCTGACGCTGCAACTACATTGGCACTGTCATTCAAAGAACCCCGTGGAGTAGTCGGCATTATCTCACCGTGGAACTTTCCCTTAGCCACCGCCATGCAGGCCATCGCACCGGCCTTGGCGGCGGGTAATGCCTTAGTGGTTAAACCCTCAGAACAAAGCCCTTCTTCCATTCTCAAGGTGGCTGAACTTGCTATCGAAGCCGGACTACCTGCTGGCGTACTGAATATCGTGCCGGGCTTAGGCACCAGTACTGGCGCTGCCCTGGCCAGTCATCCTGATATCGACCTGCTGCACTTTACTGGTTCTGTCCCAGTGGGGCGACAGCTGATGGTGTATGCGGGGCAATCCAATGGCAAGCCCGTGATGTTGGAGTTAGGCGGTAAATCGCCTCAAATCGTATTTGAAGACGCAGCCGACTTACCCAATTTAGGCCGAGCCATCGCCCAAGGCGCGTTTTATAACAGCGGTCAACTTTGTGTTTCTAAAACGCGACTGTTAGTGCATGAAGCGGTTAAGGAACAAGTATTGGCTGCCATTCAAGCCGAAACCCAAGACAGTTTTTGTATGGGCAACCCTTTAGATGAAAAAACTACCTTTGGCCCTATTGCCAGCAAAAAACAATTTGATCGTGTGAACCATTATTTAAAACTGGGTCAGGAAGAGGGGAGTGATTTACACAGGCTAATTAATCCCAATCAACAACCGGCAGCCGGTTACTTTGTCCCGCCCAGCTTGTTCAATCAAGTCTGCAATAGCCAGCGCATAGCTCAAGAAGAAATCTTTGGCCCGGTTCTGTCGGTCATAAGTTTTAAAACCGAAGCTGAAGCGACTCAGTTAGCCAACGATGTTCACTACGGTCTGGCGGCGCGAGTCTGGACTCAGGATCTTGGGCGGGCACGACGACTCGCCAGAGATTTGCAAGCCGGTGATATCACCATCAATGCCACCACAAGCCCCGCCAACGCGTTGTGGTATGCGCTGTCAGAGGAGCCGTTCGGTGAGTCCGGCCACGGCGTGCGTGGGGGGCGACAGGGCTTTGCTGCTTTCCAGCGAACCAAAGCTGTTCAGATCAATACCGACTGAGCAAAAACACATTTGATGACTTCTATTGTTGTCATCACAAAAGAGAATTCTTGGTATTAAAAATGACAGATCAAACAAGTAGTTTACATTCAATCGATCCCTGTGACGTTCAACAGATTGCACTGGTAGGCACCGGTACTATCGGTGCAGCTTGGGCCGCCCATTTTCTGGCTCAAGGTTTGGATGTGATTGCCACTGATCCAGGCTCTTCGGCAGAAGAGAAATTGCGAATGGCCGTCGATGCGGCTTGGCCTTCACTAACGCAATTGGGTTTGGCAAAAGGTGCAAGTCGGAGACGACTCCGCTTTGCATCATCAATTGAAGAATGCGTGGCAAAAGCCGACTTTATCCAGGAGTCCACTCCGGAACGGGAAGCGATTAAAGATCAGGTTATTGCTGATATCAGCCGGGCAGCAAAGCCCTCAGTAGTGATTGCTTCTTCCACCTCAGGCATTGTGCCTTCTCGTTTGCAGGCTCAGTGTAAAAAGCCACAACGACTGGTAGTGGGGCACCCATTTAATCCGGTGTATCTGGTGCCGTTGGTTGAGGTTGTTGGTGGAGAAAAAACATCTCCTGAGACGATCGACTGGGTAATGCAGTTCTATCAATACTGGGGTAAAACCCCTTTACATTGCCGAATTGAAAACACTGGCCACCTTGCCAACCGTTTGCAGGATGCCGTGTTCGCCGAAGCAATGGAATTGGTCTCGGAAGGAGTGGCCACCGCCAAAGAGTTGGATACCGCACTCAGCGTCGGGCTGGGCATGCGCTGGGCCTTAATGGGACCTTTTCTTAAAGCGCATTTGACGGCAGAAGGCGGGTTAAAGGATATATTTGATGGAAAGATATCCCTCTCGTATTTTTCACACTTTCAAGCCTCTGACCCGAGTCAGCAAACCATTGAAACCATCATCGGCGATACGCAAGCGCAAATGGCTGGGCGCAGTCGTCAGTCGCTGGAAGAGATGCGCGATGAGTTCTTGGTAGGTGTTTTAAAACTGCGAGCCGAGATCAAAGACAAATACAATTTTGATGGTGGTGCTTATGGCCCCACATCTCCAGCGAATAATCACAATAGTGTTAACCCTTAGGAGCAACCAATGAAACGCGGTCAAGGCTTTGATGCGACCCTGCCACATTTTTATGAAGGCCCTATGGAGGACCCCGACTATCTGGAAGTCTGGTGTTACACCCAGGCGCTTTCCTTTGAAGCGGGAGAGACGGTAGATTTTCATCTGAATACCACCGCGAGCCGAATCCATTTAGAGATTTTACGAGACGGTGGCGAGCAGGTATCCGTTCATAAAATGGAAGAGATTTCCGGCAATTTTTATCCGACCCCAGATAATTTCTACGAAGCCGGCTGTGGCTGGCCGGTCGGTTATGCCTGGCAAATCCCCGACGATCTAAGCTCCGGTTTTTATCTGGTGCTTTGTAAGGTGGAGAACGATAAAGGCGAAGTCCGTGAGCACGAAGCCGGTTTTTTTGTCCGACCAAAAATCGGTAAACCCACCGCCAAGATATTATTGGTTGCGGCGACCAGTACATGGGCCGCCTATAACGACTGGGGTGGCACAAGTAATTACCGTGGCTTTGACAAAACATTGCGCGGCGGTAAATCGCCGCGTTTAAGCATCCATCGTCCCTGGGCCAAAGGCTTTTTAAGCCTGCCCGGTGGCGCTCCCAGAAAACCCCACGAATACAAAGTCCGCCCCGGTGATATCCCGCGTTATCCGCCCATTGAATTTGCCTACACTCGCGGCTACAGCAAATACTACGCCTGTGCCGGCTGGGCCAGCTATGAAGGCCCGTTTTCACAGTGGGCAGAACAGCAGGGTATTGCCTTGGATTATGCCTGTCAGCTCGACCTGCATTACCGCCCTGAATTGCTCGATAGCTACGCCTGTGTGATAACCGTGGGCCATGATGAATATTGGTCCCGAGAGATGCGCTTGACGCTGGAGCACTACGTGGAAAAGGGCGGCCACTTTGCACGCTTTGGCGGTGACTTCGCCTGGCAAATACGCTTGGAAGATCAAGGTAATACCCAGGTTTGTTATAAAGAAGATGCGGCTAAAAAAGACCCGGTTATGCAAACCGATAAGCAGCACTTACTGACCTGTTATTGGGACGATCCGCTGGTGAATTGGAACGGTGCTAAAACCATAGGGCTGAATGGGCACTATGGTATTTATGCGGGCATCGGCCATCTGGCCCCACGTCAAGGTGGCAGCTTTACTGTTTATCGACCAGAACACTGGGCTCTAAAAGGCACCGATCTCTGCTATGGCGACCAGTTTGGTGGTGAGGCAAAAATCTTTGGTTACGAAGTGGACGGGCTAGATTACGTGATTAAAGACGGGGTGCCGGAACCCACTTATACCGACGGTGCGATTCCAGGCACGCAGATCATCGCCATGGGGCTGGCGGCTAATATCGAGGCCGATCATGGCAACAAAGGCAGCTTGCTCTATTACGGCACATCGGGGGACTGCAATATGGATTGTATGGACCGATTCTCCATCCCCCGCTATGGCGAAGACAATGAAAAGACCCGCGCGGCTTCGGCGCGGGGTAACGGCATGGTGATCGCTTGCCAGCGGGGTGCAGGCCATATGTTTGTAGCGGGTTCCTGCGAATGGGTGGCCGGCTTACAACGCAATGATATGGATACCGCCACCATTACGCGCAATGTCTTGGGCCATTTTAGCCGTTCCGAATAGGCCTCAACGACCTATAGGCTCATACAGCATTTGAAATTACGGATAATCAAAATTGAAACAGGAATTAAGTATGTCACACAAACCACAACGTGTTGTTGTTACCGCCGGTGCTTCTGGTATTGGTCTGGCTATTGCACAGACATTTCTATCAGAAGGCGCCAAAGTCTTTGTCTGCGATATTGCAGAAGCTGTCCTTAAGACAGCATTAACTGAAAACCCTAGGTTGCAAGGTACTTTAGCCGATGTGGGCGACCCGCAATCGGTCGAAGCATTTTTTAACACCGCACTGTCCACCTTGGGTGGTATTGATGTGCTGGTAAATAACGCCGGCATTGGTGGCCCCAGAGCAATGGTTGAAGACCTCGGTTATCAGGACTGGGATGACTGCATTCGTATTAATTTAAGCAGCATGTTCTATTGCATTAAACAAGTGATCCCGGCGATGAAGGCGCAGGGCGCGGGCTGTATTCTTAATATTGCGACCACGTCCGCGAAAACGGGTTTGCCACAAAGGCTGCCCTACGTTGCTTCAAAAGTTGGCGTTCTAGGGCTTAGTCATAATATCGCGCGGGAGTTGGGGCCCTTTAATATCCGTTGTAACAGTTTGTCGCCCGGGAAAATCGATAATGCGCGAGGCGATGCATTAACCGAGCGCTATGCGCAGGAACATAGCATTACCTTTGCCGAAGCGGAAAGTCAGCGTCTTCAATACATCTCCATGCGCACCAAAATCAACCCCAGTGAAATTGGCGAGATGGCGGTATTTCTTGCCTCTGAAAAAGCGAGCCATATTACCGCTCAAGAGATCGCGATTGATGGCAATGCCGAATGGGAAATTTAAGTATGCTTTTTATTGAATAATAGGTGAAGTGGTATTGCCCAATAAAACACATCAACGACTTTAAAAATAGGATTACAGATGTCCCGCAAAGTTATTTTAACCTGTGCAGTCACAGGTGGCAGTCAATACAATCAGGCGCACCCAAACTTCCCAATTACGCCTCAGCAAATTGCTGATGCAGCATTGGAAGCCGAAGAAGCCGGTGCTTCCTGCGTACATTTGCATGTGCGAGATCCGGAAACGGGTATAGGCAGTCGTGACCCAGAACTGTTTTTGGATATGGTCACTCGGGTACGTGAGAATGGTGTTAAAGCCATTATCAATCTTACCTGTGGTCACGGTGGACGCTTTTATCCGGACCCCAATGATGAAAGTAGGGGAGGTGTTGGAACGGATATCGCGTCGGCTGAAGAGCGAGTCAAAAATATCGAGCTGTGCTTGCCAGACACCTGCTCTCTGGATGTTACCACCCAGAACCAAGCGGACGGTGACAAAAGCTTTGTTTACTTAAATACCGAATACACCCTGCGGAAAATGGCAAAGCGTTTTCAAGAACTGGGAGTAAAACCCGAGATTGAAGTCTTTGCGCCAGGCGATATTTTACTTGCCAACAAAATGTTAGAAGAGGGCTTATTTGATGCGCCACCCATGTATCAAATTGTTATGGGCACCCGTTGGGGTTTGCCCGCAACGCCCGAAACTTTGATTTATATGAAAAGCTTATTGCCTGAAAATGCTATATGGGCGGCTTTTGGTATCGCCAGAATGCAAATGCCGATGGTGGCGCAAGCAGCGTTACTCGGCGGCAATGTACGCGTGGGCTTGGAGGATAACCTTTATTTGAGTCGTGGTGTGTTTGCAACGAATGGTCAGTTGGTTGATCGTGCAAAGACAATCATCGAGTCTTTGGGGTATGAAGTCGCAACACCGGATGAAGCGCGCCAAATAATGGGGTTGACTTGAATTTTAAACGCAAAAGGTTAAAGCTAAAAATGAAAAGTAATCGAATAAGATGCGCACTGGGTATAGTCAGTTTACTTTGTAATTCTTCTATTGCCCAAACGCAAGATCACTCTCTGCCTTACGCAGAGAATGATTATCCGGATAAGGTGTACTGGGGCGATACCCATGTACACACCAACTTATCAACAGATGCCTACGAAGGCGGAAACCGACTGTCGCCAAACGATTCGTATCGGTTTGCCCGTGGTGAAAAGGTGAGGTCCTCGTCCGGTCAAGTGGCCCAGTTAAAACGGCCGTTGGACTTTTTGGTGGTGGCTGATCATGCGGAGAATATGGGTGTCCGTATCGCAATGGACGCGAAAGATAAGGTATTACTAAAAAATTCAGAAGGTAAGCGGTGGTATGAAAGATACAAGCAGGTAGATAGAGAGAATTCTCCCGAGGATGCGCAGGCTCTAAAATGGGAACTCTATTGGGATTTGAAAGTGGCGGATTTAGGCGAGGCGTTTAAGCGTTCCGTTTGGTCTCAAGTTATCGACAATGCCGAGCGCAACAATATTCCGAACCAGTTTACCGCGTTTCTCGGTTACGAGTGGTCACTCTCTGTGGGTGACACCAAATCAAAGGCTCACCTCCATCGTGTGGTTGTCTACAAAGATGGGGCAGAAAAAGCTAGTCGTACATTACCCTTTAGTACCAATGACGGTGATACCCCTGAGCAGCTATGGGCCTACCTGGATCTCTATCAGAAAACGACTGGTGGTGAAGCATTGGCTATTCCGCATAATCCGAACCTGAGTCAAGGCAAGATGTTTTTGCCGAAAACAACGGCAGGTCAACCTTACACTTGGGAGGATGCAGAGATTCGTTCTCGCTGGGAGCCTCTACTTGAGGTGACACAAATCAAAGGTGACAGTGAAACACACCCAGTGCTAAGCCCTAATGATCAATTTGCCGATTATGAAAGGTGGAATGGTTTGGGCTATTTTAAGCAAGTTCGGCCTGGTGATGGTGATCGGAAACAATACGAATATGGCCGTTCTGCTCTCAAGCAGGGTTTGCAGCAGCAGGCAAAGTTGGGCGTGAACCCTTTTAAATTCGGCATGATTGGCAGTACCGATGCGCATACATCTTTACCGGCAATTGAGGAGAGATATTATTGGGGGGCGGGTAAAGAGGTTGAACTAAAACAAGATAGAATGGACCATTGGAGGTTTAGTGCGTCGGGTTATGCTGGGGTGTGGGCTGAGGAAAATACCCGTGAATCATTATTTTCAGCAATGAAGCGCAAGGAAGTTTATGCGACCACGGGGCCACGTATTACAGTACGATTTTTCGGAGGCTGGGATTATCAGGTAGATGATGCCTTCAAACCAGATTTGGCGAGAATTGGTTATCAAAAAGGTGTTCCAATGGGCGGTGACCTTTCTCTATCTCCAAAGGGGAAATCCCCGAATTTTTTAATTCGTGCGGTAAAAGACCCTGATGGCGCCAACCTAGATCGTGTACAAGTCATTAAAGGTTGGCACGATAGCCACGGTCAGTTGCACGAAAAAATATACAATGTAGCTCTATCTGATAGCCGCAAAGAGGGCCGTGATGGCTCAGCTCCCTCTGTTGGCTCTACCGTCAATATAGAAAATGCAAGCTATATCAACAGCATTGGTGATCCAGAATTATCGGTCGTTTGGAATGATCCGGACTTTAATAAAGATGAACTAGCCTTTTACTATCTTCGTGTATTAGAAATTCCAACCCCTCGTTGGACCGCCTATGACGCAAAATATTTTGGTTTGAAGAATGTTCCCGAAGAAGTGCCCATGGTTATCCAAGAACGTGCTTACACGTCTCCAATTTGGTATTCACCCTAGCTAATTTGTTGGCTGAGTAAAACCGCGCTTTTCTGCGCGCAGCTTTTCAAGACGGAAATATCGCGAAAACGACGGCGCGAAGTGGTCACTACCGGTGCTTCTGGTATTGGCCTAGTCATCGCGCAAAGATTTTTTCCAAAGGGGCAAGGTATCTATTTTCGAAATTTTCGGGCTCTGTGTACACTTGCTACAAACCCTCCAAAATCCCCACCAAATTCCCCAACCCCGGATTCCCATTCCCCTTCCGCCAAACCACAGCCCTCTCCAGCACCGCCCCCTCATCCTCAATATCAACCAAAACAATCCCATCCCGATTAACAACAGACCCATAACTCGACAGCAAAACCCCACACCCCCGACGCACCAACTCCAGCGAAATAGTCGTACTCAAAGACTGTACATTTGAACTCACACAAACCCCGGCCTTCCCCAAAATCTCCGCCAGTTTATAATCAAACGCTGTCGGCACATCATTCGCCGTATAAAGGTGCCGTTCATTCTCAATCGCTTTCAACTTTACTTTTTTCCGCTTTGCCAAGCGATGCCCCTCGGGAACCGCCAACACAATTGGCGAGGGCGACAACGTCATAACCTCACAATCCGCCAGCGCCGCCGGAATCGGTTTTAAAATAAAAATACAATCCAGTTCGCCATTCACTAAACGCTCCGCCATCGATAAGGAAACGTCCTGAGAATACCTCAAAATAGCACCGGGATATTGAAGGTGAAATTCAGACAGCAGCCCACCGAGAAACCCGGTATTAAAATCATCGGTATGCGCAATGGTGAGTAATCCGGTTTCGCCGTGACTGGCACGCAGCGCGTCTCGCTTGGCCTAGTCAACATCTTTTAAAATTTGCGTTGCATGTTTATACAGAGCATCGCCTGCCGGTGTCAGCTTAACCATACGTTTACGCCCCCTATCAAGGAGCAGGGTGCCAATATCTTCTTCCAGCAATTTGATCGACTGGCTTAACGGTGGCTGGGTGATGTTCAAACGCTCTGCCGCTCGGCGGAAATGCAATTCGTTGGCCAGAGTGACGAAGTAGCGCAGTTGCCTGATCTCCATAAGACAAGCCTTAGTTAATAATGATAGGTAAAAGCAATCATACGCAACAAATATAAGATTGGATAGAATTAGTCATGCTTGATAAATTCCTTTCACTCTGTGGCGGCATCGCGTCTCCAGCCCTATTTGCCCAAGTACTCGATAGAGGTTTTTCTTATGAGCCAAAAAGTGATTCTCACCTGTGCAGTTGTTGGTGAAAACCAATACAACAGCGCACACCCCAACTTCTCCATAACGCCACAACAAATTGCCGACGCTGCTCTAGAAGCCGAGCAGGCGGGTGCATCTGTGGTCCACCTGCATGTGCGCAACCCGGAAACCGGCGCAGGCAGTCGGGACCCTGATTTATTTTTGGATATGGCCACCCGCGTGCGTGAGATAGAACAGAACGCTATGCACTATCAAATACAGGCAAAGGTCTATCGAAGTGATCGGGTTGCTCGTCTCAACACTACTACTGAAAATGCAGTTGTAGAGAGTCCATCAGAAGAACGGTAAAAATTTATAAGCGCACTGGCGACTAAATTTTCCACTTGCTACAACAGGAAATTGATCCTCTTATGACTACAAACGATAACAGTAAAACCACCCAACGAGTCATCGTCACCGCCGGTGCATCCAGCATCGGCCTCGCTATTGCTCAAAAATTCCTGGCTGAAGGCGCACAAGTCTTTGTCTGCGATGTAATGAAAGAAAACCTGGACAGTGCTCTTGCGAATAACCCAGGTTTACAAGGCGCACTTGCCGATGTTGGCAACCCAGAACA
>Ga0206127_1001547_pt1 | contig 24894 bp, 23 predicted proteins | sample Helgoland_Spring_6_FD_148646 | JGI IMG/M metagenome (GOLD analysis project Ga0206127, IMG submission 148646) | Pelagic subsurface seawater microbial communities from Kabeltonne, Helgoland, North Sea - Helgoland_Spring_Bloom_20160419_1 | ecosystem: Environmental > Aquatic > Marine > Epipelagic ...
CCCACGTAATGAGAATGCGCTTAGATTCATTGAAACCTATGCAATTGACATAATTCTGTCTGTTAATTACCTTTTCTTAATTGAATATTCTATATTCTCAAAGGCTAAGCTTGCTGTAAATATTCATGGTTCACTCTTGCCAAAATATCGTGGTAGAACACCTCATGTGTGGGCAATCATTAATAATGAATCGAAGACGGGTATTACCGCTCATCTTATTGACGATGGTTGTGATACGGGCGATATTGTAAAACAAAGAGAGGTTATAATAGAGAACAACGATACAGGTGCTGATATTCTCGAAAAGTTCAATAAGCTTTATGTTCCTCTTGTTGATGAGATCCTTACTGATTTTGAGCGAGGAAGGATTAATCCTTTACCCCAAAATAATAAAAAAGCGACCTTTTTCGGGAAACGTACTCCTGATGACGGGAGAATCAATTGGGCTTGGCAAAAGGAGAGAATAAGAAATTGGGTTCGTGCCCAGGCCTATCCATACCCTGGTGCCTTTACTTATCCTGAAGGCCTAGACGAAAAAGTAATCATAGACGAAGTTATTTTTAGCGAAAGAGGTTTTAATGAAACCGATCTAAATGGCATGATCGTTTCGCTAAACCCTGTCTGCGTGAAAACACCAAATGGCGTTTTAGAACTTAGAAATATTAGAAACCTTGAGAGCTTATCCTTTTTTGAGGTAGGAAAAAAATTAGATTGATGATAATTCAGGATTTTAACTTTAATAAAGACAACTCTGTTTTCGTTATAGCAGAGTTATCAGCAAACCATAACGGCAGTCTAGAAACGGCGTTGGAAACCATTCGAGCTGCTAAGCGCACTGGCGCAAATGCAATAAAGCTACAAACCTACACAGCTGACACATTAACAATCCAATCTGATAAAGATGACTTCATTATTAAGTCGGATTCTATATGGGATGGCAAGACATTTTATGACTTGTATAAAAGCGCTTATACTCCATGGGAATGGCATGAAGAGTTATTTAGATGTGCGAAAGAAGAAGGCTTGATTTGTTTCTCTTCGCCATTTGATAAAACAGCGGTAGATTTTCTTGAGAACTTAAATGTACCTGCATACAAAATTGCCAGCTTTGAAATTACTGATATTCCTCTGATTGAATATGTTGCGTCTAAAGGGAAGCCAGTAATTCTATCCACTGGAATTGCAACTTCTGATGACATTGAATTAGCCCTTGATGCTTGTCACCGGATGGGAAACCATAACATTGCGTTGCTGAAATGTACTTCGAGTTACCCTGCACCTATTAACGAAGCAAATATGGCTATGATACCTGATTTCAAAGAAAGATTTAATGTTATCCCGGGTTTATCAGACCATACTATGGGTAGTACAGTTCCAATTGTAGCAACCACCTTGGGAGCAAGAATTATTGAAAAACACTTTATCTTGGACAGATCAATCGGTGGTCCTGATGCTTCTTTTTCTATGAATGAAGAAGAGTTTATTGACATGGTAAAAGCGGTAAGAGAAGCAGAAAAAGCTATTGGCCACGTTAATTATGAGCCGACTGAAAAACAGATTAAAGGCAGAGCATTTAGTAGATCTTTATATGTAGTTGAGGACATCAAGAAAGGTGAAATCATCTCGGAAGAAAACGTTAAGAGTATTAGACCGGGGTTTGGTTTACACCCAAAATATTATCACGAAATCTTAGGTAAAATAGCAACAGAAAATTTTTTTAAGGGGGATCGATTAAGTTTAAAAAAAATTAAAATATAATATGAAATTAAAGCATATTTCTTCTGCTACATCCATTATTGAGGCAAAGGATGTTAAAATTTTAATGGATCCATGGATAGAAGATGGAGAATATTACGGTTCCTGGTTCCATTATCCAAAAATTAATAAGGATAAAATAAATTTTGCTGAAGTAACACACATATACGTTAGTCATATTCATCCAGATCATTTTAGCGTAAAAACGTTTGAAGCGCTTAATAAGTCCATTCCTATTTATATACATAAATATGATGCTAAATTTCTAAAGTTTAATTTAGAGAGACTAGGGTTCAATGTATTTGAGTTAGATAACGGTATTTCACAAAAATTATCAGATAGTGTTAATATTACCATCTTTGCTGCTGATAACTGTAATCCAGAGCTATGTAGTAAATTTATAGGGTGTGCGCCCATGGAGGGTAAGTTTAAGTCTACTCAAATAGACTCGTTAGCAGTCATTTCTGATGGCGAATACAATATTTTAAATTTAAATGATTGCCCTTTTGAGTTATCTAACGGAGCAATCAATGCGGTTATGAAAAAATTCAAACACATTGATTTAATGTTAGTTGGATATTGTGGCGCAGGCCCATATCCTCAATGTTTTGAAATGGATCAAATAGCTAAAAATAAAGCGGCTGAAGAAAAAAAATTACAGTTTTTAAATTTAGGATTAAAATTTATTAATAAGATTAAGCCTAAATATTATATGCCATTTGCAGGGACATATATTTTAGGAGGTTCCTTGAGTAATTTAAATGATTATAGAGGTATTCCTGAATTAGATGAAGCACTCGATTATTATAGTTCTAATACCACTGATATTCAATCGAAAGGGATATTGCTAAATCAAAATGAGTCGTTTAATTTACAAAATAGTATTCAATCTAAAGAATATGAAAAAGTCAACATTGAAGAAAGAGAATATTATATCAATAATGTATTGAAAAAAGTGAAATATAAATATCAACAAGAAGAATTTATTACCGAAGATAGAATTTTGGAATTACTACCTGAAGCGTTTAAAAGATTTGAAGCAAAAAAAAATCAAATTGGTTTTAAAAGCAAAACATTGCTGTTTATAAATATTTCGGAAAAATCAGATTTATTAATATCACTTAATGAGACATCAACTTATGAGATTGTTTCAAATAATTTCTATGAAAATAGTAGCTCATATGTTAGAATAAGTTTAGATAATAGATTATTATTTAAATTATTAAAAGGGCCTAGATATGCGCATTGGAATAATGCTGAAATAGGTTCTCATTTAACCTTTAAAAGGTATCCTAATATATTTGAGCGGGGTTTATATCATTGTTTATATTTCTTGCATTTATGAAAATACGAAAAAGTAATATGTTTGGTGTATTATCAGAATTAGAAAAAACCACATTGAGAGTGATTGCAAGCGCTCAAGAAAAATGGATATTGGTAGATGCCGAATTTATACAATTTGATCAAAATGTTAGAGAATCTGGTGAAATGGAAAAAATTCGAAGTGGATTGGATGTTAGATTTAATTAATTTGAAATAATTCATTTTGGAGATACTATCAGGCCTAGGTAAAAAAGAGGTAATCTTTACGTTCGGTCGCTACGTCACTTATTTTTTTCAAATATTAAAAGGTTTTTTGTTAGCTAAAGTATTGGGACCAGAGCTTTTTGGTATTTTTGGTATTTTTATTTTGATTCAGCAGTACCTAGTTTATTCAAATTTTGGTATTCAATATGCACTAAATATTAAATTATCTGTAGATCACGTCAAGCATTCAATATTATCTAATAATTTAAGGGCTATTATCGATTCGGCATTTACATTAACAACAGTGTCCTCAATCATATTGATAGTTACATCACTACTGTTAATTTATATGAATGTTGATGTTAATATTGTTGTTCCAAAATCTCATTTCATCATTGGATTATTATTGGTAACGATATTATTTCATATTCAAGAGGTGTTTTTAAATATCTTTAGAATACAAAAGAAATTTTATGTCATTCTTACTACGGAAATTCTTATTGCCTTTAGCGCTATTATAGTGATTCCATTTTTTAGTGGCATTGAATTGTTGTATGCTGTTGTTATTTCTTGGATATTGTCATTATTTGTATCATTGTCGATTTTTAGAGTAAATTATGGAAATAAATTAAGTTGGAATACTAATATGATTAAGCCTTTGCTTTCAATAGGGATCCCATTCTTATTGTATAATTTTAGTTTTAATCTTATTTCAATGACGTCAAGGTCTTTTGTAGCATATTTTTTCTCGATAAGCGAAATGGGTTTATTCGCATTCTCTGTGAGTTTATCCACTGCGGTAATGCTTGTATTTAATTCAATATCATGGATAATATATCCCAGGTTAATTTCGAGGTTATCAGATGTGAAATTAGGTAAAATAGAGCAGGAAAAATTGTTGATAGATTTAACAAAAAAAACAATATCATTTTTGTTGATAGTAACACTGTTGGCAATTTTATTTTTGCCGCTTATATTCTTTATTTTGCCTGAATATTATGATTCGATCGATACAATACTTGTTCTTTTAATAAATTATATCGTAATTAATTCTTCGTTTGCATTAACGAGTTATCTGGTAGGAAGAAATTTGTATAAGGTATTAATTAGATGCTCCTTATATTCCTTACTGGTTAGTTGTTTGTTGATGTTGTTATTTGCTTATTATAACCTGAGTATTGTTTGGATAGCTTTTGCAAATTTGATTGGTAGTTTAACTTTTGTAAACTATTTAACATTCATAACATGTAAGAGGCAAGGATTTATTTACACAAATCTTGCTAATTCATTTACTTATTTAACTCAAGGAATTTTTATCGTCACTGCGTTAGTTATATTGTATAATTTCAGAGTTATTGGTTTTATTTTCTTCGCTATTACAATGGTATCCATTTATTGGAGGGAAATGCGTGATAATTTTAAATTAGTAAGATTTAGCATGAATAAAAGATGATATTTAGGGGGATAGATGTGTTTGACCTTAATTATGAGTTTTCATCTGATGAGTTTGGGATATTGCATACAACAGAGGAAAATCTACCAGTTAAGGGGGTCTTGGTAAGAATATTGAGCCTTATTAGAGGTGTTTTTTTAATTTTAATAACGAAAAGGCTTAAGTCAGAAAAAATTCCACGAGAGGCAATATTGTTCTTTGCTTCAAATGATAATGAGAAGAAAGCGTTTGTGAAGTTAAATCAATTAGATAAAGGTAGTTACATAATTGGATATGAGAACTATGCAAATGGATTTCCTTTATTAAAAATTTACGGTTTAAGTTTATTATTTGTGCCTGTTATTTTGTATCACTTTGTCATTACTAGGAATAGGACTAAAAAGCTATCTTTCTTGTATGCATTTGATTCTTACTGCCTCTCATTTGCGGCGATCGTATTATTGCCAATCTATTTTAATAGGCTAAAGCCAAGAAAAATATTTATTTCAAATCATACAAGGCCTTTTCAAAGGTTAATAATGAAACTGTTCAAAAACCAAGGGTTAGGTTATATTCAGCATGCGTCGTTTATTGATAATATGCCATCTTTAAATGGTTTTAACTATCTTCTAGTAGATGGCTCCGATAGTTTAGTGAAGTTAATTAATTCAAAATCTTCAGGAAATTGCATATACACAATTGGAAGTTCTCAACATGACGTATTTCTAAATTATAGTCAATGTAAACAAGAACTACAATCCGTAGGTGTTTGCGTAAATAATTTGGATAACCTTGAGGATATAAAGGATATACTCCTCTTTATCAAGAAGAAATGCCCGCTATTAAAGGTATCTCTAAGACCGCATCCGTCAGACCCGAGATTTGTTGAGATGAGCAATTTTTCACTACTACATGACTTAAATTTTTCTAATTCAAGAAAAGTTGAGTCAGTTGAATTTCTAAAAGGAATAGATATATTAATAGCTGGGGATTCGAATATACATCTTGAGTCGATTCTTTTGAATATCCCATCTATTTATTTAGACTTGAAGGACAATAAAAAAGATTTGTATGGATTTCTAAAATATAAGATGTTACATATTGCAAATTCTCCGGCCCAAATTATTGATATTTTAAATACAGTTAATTTCAAGAATTTAAATTCAAGAGAGTTAGCAAAGCCTTTTAATTCTCCGATCAATACTTTATATCAAGGTAAATCGACTTCTTTGGCATTGAAAATTATTAATGATGATAAAAGGTTTATAGAAGATACATTTATAAGGAAAATTGATATAAATAAAAATTATATTTACGTTTTAAAGGAGCAGTTATGAGTAAAGAAAAATCTTATTTTGATAGTAATGGATATTGTATATATAGAAATATTTTTAGTCAAAATGAAATAAAAGAATTTCGAGATTTAGTCAAAAGATCTCTCGACGAGGATTTAAAATTAGAAAGAGCAGAATTTGTTGATTTAGGTAAAAAAAGTGTATACTATACCCATGGTGACATGATAATTAAACCAATTTCAAAGCTTTTATTTGATAAAAGGATAGTCGATATTGCTAAAGAGATTATCGGAGATACACCAAGTTATTTTGGAGAGGGAAACTATCAAGTAGGTGCAGGAGATCGAGGATTTCATAGGGATATGGTTGATGAAAATGTTAATGGAATTAGTACAAGAAAATATTTACATGGACCCGATTGGAAGGATAGTTATAAAATAATTAGAATTGGAGTATATCTTCAAGACCATGACAAATTCAGTGGAGGTGTAAAATTAGAAAAAGGATCTAACAAACTCCCTTTCAATAAAGGAAAAAGAGTTTTGACTGACACGAAAGCAGGTGATGTAGTGGTTTGGGACTTGAGAACTTATCATAGCGGAAATTCTGTTAGATTGAAATTGTTTCCAAATTTACCATTAGGATGTAGAATTGAAAATATTCTTCCAGAGTCTTTCGTAATTCCTGAATCAAAAGAAAGAAATAGCGTGTTCATGGTATTTGGAGCAGATAACAAACACCTTACTAGGCATATTGAAAAACACTATAAAGTGAAATTTGAAAAGCACATTTCTCTATCGAATTACCCAGAGGATATATTTGAAAAGTGCTTAAAAGCTGGAATAAAATTTAAAAAAATTAATTAACTTGAAAAAGGCTTTAATAGTTGGGGTTAGCGGACAAGACGGATCTTTATTAGCTAATTGTCTTTTGTCAAAAGGATATAAAGTTTTTGGAAGTTCAAGAGATTCTCAATCTAATTCTTTCACTAATTTGAAACTTTTAGGAATTCTAAGTGAAGTAGAAAAGATTTCAGTTTCAATTAATGATTTTAGAAGTGTTATATCAGCAATAAACATGATTAAGCCAGACGAGATATATAATCTTGCTGGTCAAACTTCCGTTTCTCTTTCTTTTCAACAACCTGTTGAAACTATAGAAAGTATTGTTTTGGGTAATTTAAACTTACTCGAAGCTATTAGATTATCTAATTTACCTATAAAATTCTATAATGCAGGTTCTAGTGAAATGTTTGGAGATTTATCAAAGCCAGCTAATGAAAAAACTCGTTTAAGTCCAAAAAGTCCTTATGGAGTTGCAAAATCAGCTGCATTTTTTCAGGTAGTAAATTACAGGGAAGCTTATGGGATTAATGCTTCAACAGGAATTCTTTTTAATCATGAATCTCCCCTCAGAAAAAAGCATTTTGTTACGGCCAAAATAGTTGAAGCTGTATGTGACATACATATGAAAAAAAGAAAAAAACTTCAGTTGGGAAATTTAAAAATAGTTAGAGATTGGGGTTGGGCTCCAGAATATGTAGAAGCTATGTGGAGAATGCTGCAGATTGACAATCCATCTGACTTCATTATTGGCACAGGTGTTTCTATAAGCTTAGAGAAATTTGTTCATAGTGCTTTTGCTTATTTTAATTTGAATTGGAAGGATTTTGTGGTAATAGATGATCAATTATTGAGACCAAGTGATATCAGTTGTGGGTATTCAGATCCTTCCAAAGCGAAAGAACAATTGAAATGGGAAGCAGAAGTAAAAGGCGAAAACTTAATTCACAAACTCATCGAATCTCATTTAAATTCAGCAATTTTATAGATGTTATACTTAGACGGAATAATATTTTCAATTCAAAAATATGGAGGAATTTCCACGTATTGGAGGGAATTATATAATGGACTAAATAAGGTTAACTTTAATAATCGATTAATCGTATATGATAAAAATTCAGATTTATTAGTCGATAATAGTAATGTAGAACTGTTTAATAAAAGAAGATTGGAGCGATATAGATCGTTAGGATATTTGCCGTCAAAATCAATAGTTCATTCTAGTTATTACCGTACCTCGAAACAGACGAATGTTATTACCGTCTATGACTTTACTTATGAAAAGTTTGGGAAAGGACTCTTTGATAAGGTTCATATAAATCAGAAAAAATGGGCAATAAAGAATGCTGATATAATTTTATGCATTTCGGAGAACACTAAAATTGATCTATTGAATTATTATCCAGAAGCGGTTCGAAAGAAAATATTTATTACTCATTTGGCCGCAAGCAATGATTATTTTAACAAAGGGCTTGATTATAAATTAAGGGTTTCGGATCCTTACGTTTTATTTGTTGGCGCAAGGTCTACTTACAAAAACTTTATAGAATTAGTGAAATCCATGAAAAATTTTGCTGGTTTAAAACTTTATGTAGTCGGGGGTGGTGATTTTTCAAATGAAGAACTACTTGTACTTCAAGAGTGTTGTAAAAATAGGTTTAAACATTTTATAAATATTGATAATGATAACCTAAATGACTTGTATAATGCAGCACTTTGTTTAGTTTACCCTTCCATGTATGAAGGATTTGGAATACCTGTGATTGAGGCTATGCGTTCAGGTTGTCCTGTAATAGCTTCTAATAGTTCTTCTATCACGGAGATAGCTAAAGATTCTGCTATTTTATTAGATGAGCCAAATGATGTAAATATTGCGGATGCAATTAATAGCATATTGATTGAAAATAATTTTGATTATTATAGAGAAGTTGGACTCAAAAATGCGCTGAACTTTAGTTGGGAGAAAACAGTAGAAAAAACTATAAATTGTTACAGAGAACTATAGATTAATGAATCAAGGTAAGAGCTTAAATCTGGTAATAATGGTTGTTTCTTTGTTACTGCTACTAATTAGTTTTTGCTATGATACTCAGAATACATTTCTTATCATTTTCCCGAGTTTTTTGATACTGCTAATTACGTCTGTTCCGGTTTTAATGGGTAGGGAGCATAATGTTTTCTCACCCTTGAATTATTTAATATATTTTATATTCTTGAACCTGATAGTGCGAAATTTGTATATCATATATGATTATCCATCTGAGAGTTATGTTAGTAATATATTTCTTCTTTTCAAAAGTAAAGACACCTTAGTTAAGCCTCTTGTAGTGATGCTTATTAGCTTTATGTCCTTTACTCTTGGGTATCTCTTTTATTCACGTAGGCGTCCGGTGAGAGACGAAAAACTAATTACTTGGAATTCAAAAAAATTAAATGTCTTATCTGTTGTTCTTTTGTTTGTATCATTCGTTTCTTTGGTGAAATTCATTATATCTTCAAAAGTAAATATCCTAATGCTCACTCTTCAAACCTTTTCGGCCTATAGAGGAGTTACAAAAAACCTAGAAGATTATGATGCGCATGGTTTTTTAAGAGTATTGATACAGTTATCAGTGATTGTGTTTTACATTAATTACATATATTATAAAAGAAGTGTGAAAAAAACTTTTTGGAATAGGTTATTTATATTTCTTTCTTTCTTAATCTCGATATTGTTTTTTTTCTTTGTTCAAAGTAGATCAGGAGTCATTTTTATTTTCATAAATTGCTTTGTCATAAATTATTATTTAAAAGGGGGTCGGTTTTCCTATAAAAGTGTGTCATTATTGTTTGTCTCGATTGTGGTTTTATTTTCTTTTATGACTTCGTTAAGGGGAGGAAGTGGTTTTGATCTGAAAGAAGCAGTTGAAGATTCATTATTCACGATATTGGACCCACTAGTTGCTAATAATGGAGGCGTTGATGTTAGTAAAACTGGGCACATAATGGAGTATGTTAATACGCACGATGATTTTAAATATGGTTGGGGATATTTATGGTTAGGTTCATCTTTCATCCCAAGATCGATTTGGTCCAATAAGCCAGTAAGTATGGATACCGAGGTTGGTATGAAGGTATATAACGCCGGGAGTTATGGGTCGGGAGCCGTTCCGCCTGGTTTAGTAGCAGAGTCATATTGGAACTTCGGATATCTTGGGATTCTTGTTGTCCCTTTTTTTGTAGGGGTCTTCACGAGAGTTTTGCATAATTATTTTAGAATAATATATAATGATAATAACAAGATACTTCTATATGTAATTTGCTTTATGGGTGTACCTTATTCTTGTTTTGGTAGTAGTATTGTTTCTATGTTGCTTGGCGTGATCTACTTATTCGTTCCATTACAGTTGTCATTAAAATTCATTACGAAAGTTGAAAAATAGAATATTAGTAGTCTCGGCGCATCAAGGATCTATTTCATGGACTAGGATGATAAATCAAATTGAAAGCAAGAATGACATCCAAATAGATCAGCTTTTCTCTTACGATGATAAGGAATATAGAAATAACACGAGTTTCTTAGGGTTATGTAAGATTCGGGTAAAAACATTTATTTTATTCCCAATGAGACTTATTTTCAAAAATATTGCATTCTTTAGTGATTATTCTAAAATCATTGTGATAACAAGTCCCTTCTTTCTTCCAGCTTTGGTATGCTACAAGTTAAAGGATAAGGAAATAATTACGCTTTATAACGATTTATATCCAAGAGCGTTGGTCCTAAGAGGAATGATCAAAAATAACGGCTTCATAGAGGGTTTATTGAAGAAAATGAATTTATTCACGTATAAAAAATCTAATGTTTCGATTTTCATTAATGAATTGCACTATAAATTTACAGTCGATGAATACAATTTTTCGAGTGATTATTTAGTTATCAACGTTCCGTCACATCTAGATTACAATCCAGATAATATACGTTTTGAAGTAGTTCAAAATGAAGTGAATATAATATATTCCGGCAGTTTAGGATTATTACATAGCCCAGATACTTTCTTGAATTTTCTAAAAAGCAATGGTGTAATTCCAAAGAGTGTTAAATTCAATTTTCAGACAAGTGGTGCAAAAAAGAGATATTTTGAATCTAGCGTTAGGAAGTTTGCTTCGAATCACATACGAAATAATACTATTAAATTAGGAGGCTTAATCAATGATTTTGAATGGGAAGAATTAATGTTTAATTCTCAAATTGGAGTGGTTTTTCAAAGCGAAAATGCCGAGGACGTAATTTTCCCAAGTAAAGTTGCGAGCATGTTAATATCTGGACAGGCAATTTTAGCCTTTACTTCTAAAAGTAGTTTCTTAGGTAAAATGATTTCTAAAAGTGATTTAGGCTGGGTAGTTGAGAGCGATGACTTTTTAGCCATGGATAATTTTTTTGAAGAAATAAAGAAACCCTCTATTCTAACTGTGAAAAGACACAACGCTTTAAATTTTGGAATTCAAAATTTTTCCTTAACAAAAGTGTCTGAGAAGTGGTATAATGCAATGATAAGATGAAATCAGAAAAAATCCTTTTTTTTTATAATTCAGAAAATTCACGAATTAACGGAAAGAATGGAATTGAGTTAACTTTCTGGGCACCATCTTTGTCGCAAATTAAACCAATTTTATTTCCGTATCGGCCTTATATTTTTTGGTATATTTTTAATTATTTTGGTATTTTTACAAGTAGGGATTATCGAGTTGTTTATTTAAAAAACTCATTCGAGATCCTCCATAGAACGATAATTTTTCCGAAGTTTTTTAGATTTCCGTTTATGAATAAAAATGATCTACAAGTTGGAGACATCTTGACTAAAGAATCATTACGAGGTAAGGGTGTCGCGTCTCAGGTACTTAGTGAAATACTAAGCTCTTACAAAACAAAAAGTTTTTGGTTTCTTTGTGATGAAAACAACATTTCTTCAGTATTGATAGCCCACAAAAATAATTTTAAATTAGTAGGATACGGTCACAAAGTAACTCCGTTAGGTCTGAATATTTTCTCTTATTACAAACTCGTTAAAAAATATTAATATGAACATCCCATTTTTTAATTATCCTCATGTGTTTAACCAATACAAGGAAGAACTGCAAAAAATAATTTTAGACATATCATCAAGGGGGTCTTTTATTATGCAACAAGAAGGTTTAGATTTTGAAAATAACTTATCTAAATTTACGAATGCTGAATATGCCCTTGGAGTTGGGAATTGTACCGATGGTCTTTTCTTGTCTTTGAAAGCTTGTGGTATTGGTCAAGGGGATGAAGTGATTTTTTCTTCTCATACTTTTGTAGCAACTGCTTCGGCAATACATCACAGCGGTGCAACACCGATTCCTGTGGAATGCGGCAAAGATCATTTGATTGATTTAGACTCAATAGAATCTTCCATTACTTCAAGAACAAAGGCGATTATTCCTACCCAGTTGAATGGTCACATTTGTGATATGGATAAGATCTTAAAAATTTGTAAAAAATATGACTTATTGTTACTGGAAGATTCTGCGCAATCATTAGGAGCCAAATTTAGAGGTCAATCCGCCGGGACATTCGGTCTTACCGGCTCATTTAGCTTCTATCCTGCGAAGGTAATAGGATGTTTTGGTGATGGAGGAGCGGTCATAACTAATGATAAAAAATTGTTTGAGAAAATTTATTTAACTAGAGATCATGGTAGAGCGAAAATTGGGGAGGTTGTGACATGGGGAATGAATTCAAGATTAGATAATCTTCAAGCGGCCATATTAGACTTTAAGTTATCGAAATATAATTTAGATATCCAGAGAAGACGAGAGATTGCTTCTATGTATGACAATGGATTAAAGGACGTTAAAGAAATAGTTCTTCCACCTTCTCCGAATTCAAATAAAGATAAATTTGAAGTTTATCAGAATTATGAAATTGAAGTGGTTGACTCTAATATTCGGAAAAGTTTAAGAGAGTATTTAAGTAAAAAAAATATTGGTACAATTCTGCAATGGGGAGGCAAAGCGGTGCATGAATTTGAGGGTTTGGGTTTTGATATTTCACTGCCTTTCACAGAGGATTTAATGAGAAGATCTCTTTTAATTCCAATGAATACAGGAATGAGCAACAACGAAGTATTATATATAATAGAAAGTATGCGAAAATATTTTGGTTATGGTAAATGAAATTAAAAATCTAGAAATTCTTGCTAATAAGATTAGAAATCATGCTTTAGACATGACAAGTGAGGGATCAAGTTCCCATATAGGCTCTGTATTTTCAATTGCGGACATATTAGCTTGTTTATACGGTGGGTTAATGAATGTAAATCCAAAAAACTATAAGGATAAAAATAGAGATAGGTTTATTTTAAGTAAGGGACATGCTGGGGCTGGTGTTTATGCTGTTTTAGCAGAGTCGGGATTTTTTAGTACTGAGTTGCTCAAAACGCACTATAAAGACGGTTCAACTTTAAGTGGTCACGTTTCCCATAAAAACATCCCTGGGGTGGAATTATCTACGGGCTCACTGGGTCACGGTCTTAGTGTGGGAGTAGGGTTAGCAATCTCTGCTAAATTAGATAAAAGAAAAAATAAAGTTATAGTTCTATTAAGTGATGGAGAGTGCGATGAAGGCTCTAATTGGGAAGCTATGATGTTTGCATCCCACCATAAATTAGATAATTTAATAGCGATAATCGATTATAATAAACTTCAAAGTTTAGATTCTATAGAAAACACCTTAAATCTTGAACCTCTCACTGATAAGTTAGTTGCATTTGGATGGAACGTTATTGAAGTAGATGGTCATAATGTTGAGGATATTTCAGATTCTTTCAAAAAAGCTTCCGTGTTCTTGCATAAACCAACCTGCATTATTGCTCATACTACAAAAGGAAAAGGAGTTTCTTTTTTTGAAAATAAAGTGCTTTGGCATTACAGATCAGCAAAAGGAGATGAATACGAAAACGCGAAAAATGAATTAATATATAATTATTTAAAATGAAAAGTTTTAGAACAGAAAAAGAACTAGAAGTAGGTAAATCAATTGAAAATATTTTCAATAAAAATCCTGATTCGGTTGAAGTTAAATTAGAAAATTTTCCAAAATATGTTAGAAGACAGCATTTGAAAAGGTTTTTAACATTATATGAGATTTACAAACATTTATTAAATGTAAAAGGATCAATTGTAGAACTAGGTGTTTTTAGAGGATTCAGTTTAACTTCTTGGGCTAAATTAAGCGCTATAATGGAGCCTGAAAACCTTATTCGAAAAGTATATGGATTTGATACTTATGAGGGATTTCCTAGCATTCACGAAAAAGATAAAAATTTAAATTATGACCACGAAGTAGGACATTTTTATACTAATGTCCACGAAGAATTAACTGAATTAAACAAAGCTTTCAATAAAGACAGGTTTCTTGGACACGTTAACAAGGTGGAGTTAATAAAAGGAGACTGTACTAAAACAATTCCTGAATTTTTAGAGAAAAATCCGCATCTATTAATTGGAATGCTATTCATAGATCTGGATTTATATGAACCTACTAAGTTTGCTCTTGAACAGTTATTGCCTAGAATGCATAAGGGGTCAATCTTAGCTTTTGATGAGTTGGACAATCCACAGTGGCCTGGTGAAACGATTGCCTTATTAGAATCCATGAATATTAAGAATTTAAAAATTCAATCTATTCCAGGCGATCCTTACATTGGATTTGCAGTACTCGAATAACTCAATATAAATAATTATGAGAGATCATTTTATAAGTTCACTTACCGAAATTGCTCAAAAGAATAATGATATTATTTTAATTACCGGAGATTTAGGTTTTGGGGTGTTGGATAATTTCGCGGAAAAATATCCTAATCAATTCATCAATGCTGGAGTAGCTGAACAAAACATGACTGGAATTGCCTCTGGGCTGGGAATGGATGGAAAAACTGTTTTTACTTATTCAATTGGAAACTTTAATACTTTAAGATGTTTGGAGCAAATTAGGAATGATGCTTGTTATCATAATTCTAACGTAAATATTGTCTCAGTTGGAGGAGGCTTTAGTTATGGCGCCTTAGGATATTCGCATCATGCTACAGAAGATATTGCAATTATGCGAGCTATACCAAATTTAAGAGTCTTTTCACCTTGTGATTTTTGGGAAATAGAAGAGATAACTAGGCAAGTTGTTCAATTAGGCGGTGTCAATTATATAAGAATTGATAAATCTTCTGCGGGTAATACACGGAAACACGATGAAGAGTTTCTAGTAGGCAAAGGTAGAGTTTTAACAGAGGGAACAGACGTGTCTATTATAGCAACAGGGGGGATAGTTGAATTAGCTCTCGAAGCGCAGAAAAATTTAATTTTATCCGGGATTTCTTGTAAAGTAATTAGTATCCACACTATTAAGCCTATTGATAAGAATTTAATTATAGATAGCGTTAAGAATACTGGCGCATTAGTTACTCTAGAGGAACATTCTTTAATTGGAGGTTTAGGTAGTGCTGTTTCAGAGGTTTTAATGCAAGAATCGGTTTATCCAAAACGATTTAAAATGATGGGCTTAGAATCAAGTTTTTCAACTATAGTAGGATCTCAATCGTATTTAAGAAAGTATAATAATTTAGATACTTCTTCAATTATTCGATGTGTTAAAAAATTATTGAGTTGAAAAGAATAGTCGATTTGTTTTTGTCTTCCGTAGGAATAATTCTTTTGCTACCGGTCTTTGTTTTAACAATCTTATTTGTTTTTTTCAACGATTTTAAAACTCCGTTTTATACTCCATATAGAATGGGGAAAAACATGAAACCATTTAAAATGATTAAGTTCAGGTCAATGGTTCTAGGAGCAGATAAATCGGGAGTCAATTCAACCTCATCTCATGATAACAGGATTACTCAGGTGGGCAAAATTATTCGAAAATTCAAATTAGATGAGTTATCCCAATTGTTGAATGTTTTTACGGGAAGCATGAGTTTAGTCGGTCCTCGGCCTCAAGTTATTGACCATGTTCTTAATGAATATTCAGATGAAGAAATGAATCTTTTGGCTGTAAAGCCTGGAATCACGGATTTTGCATCTATCGTGTTTTCTGATGAAGGAGATATTTTAAAAGATAGTATTAATCCAGATAAAGATTATAATAATTTGATAAGACCATGGAAATCGAAACTTGGAATTTTATACATTGAAAATCAAACAATTTCACTTGACTTTTATTTGATGGTGCTGACGATTGTTGCAATTCTAAATAAAAGACTATCATTAAAGTATGTAAATAAATTACTATTAAAATATGAGGCTGACTCAGAATTAGTAGATGTTTCCAAAAGAGATAAAAAACTCGTAAGAGTTAAATAACTACGAATGGTATTGAAAATCCTTTTTCAAAAGAAAATGCCCCATATGGATAAAGTTAGTTTTTAACTTCTCTCTGTTATATCGACAGTGTATTTACCTAAACATACCCGCAGCAACCGTTTCGTTGGTTGCTTCATCTACTAAAATCAATGACCCCGTTACACGGTTTTGATTGTACTCATCCGCGAAGATGGGCTTGGTAGAACGAATCTTTACGCGGGCGATATCATTCATTTTAATGTCCTTGTCCTCTTCCAGTCTGTGGAGTGTATTGATGTCCATTTTGTACTGGATCTCGGTAATCATGGCACGCGCTTCAGCGGTAGTTTGTTTAAGGACATACTTCGCACGTGGACGCGGTGGTGTGGCATTAAGCCAGCAGAGCATCACGTCTAAATCTTGTTGCCCGTCTGGGCGGTTTTCACTGCGCACGAGCATGTCTCCACGACTGATGTCGATATCATCTTCTAATGTGATGGTCACGGACATGGGCGGGAAGGCTTCTTCTAGTTCCCCGGTTAGGGTGTGGATGCCTGAGATTTTACTCTCCAATCCTGATGGTAGTGCAACGACTTTATCGCCTTTTTTGAAGATACCACCTGCTACGCGGCCGGCATAGCCGCGGAAGTCGTGGTATTCGTCTGTGTGTGGGCGGATGACGGTTTGTACGGGGAAGCGACAATCGCGCAGGTTGTAATCTGCAGAGATGTGCACGGTTTCAAGGTTGTGGAGTAGGGTGCCGCCTTCGTACCAACCCATCTTTTCACTGCGGGTAACAACGTTGTCGCCGTGTAGGGCGGACATGGGGATGAATCGGACATCCTGAACATTGAGTTTTGCTGCGAAGTCGGTGTATTCCTTAACCACTCTATCGTAGGCTTCTTGGCTGTAGTCTACAAGGTCCATCTTATTGATACACACGAAGACGTGTGGGATCTGAAGGAGGGAAGCAATGAAGGTGTGGCGCTTGGTTTGTTCGATCACGCCTTTGCGCGCATCTACGAGGATGAGAGCAAGGTTGGCGGTGGAAGCACCAGTGACCATATTGCGGGTGTACTGAACGTGTCCAGGGGTATCGGCAATGATGAATTTGCGCTTTGGCGTGGCAAAGTAGCGGTAGGCCACATCAATGGTGATGCCTTGCTCGCGTTCGTCCTTGAGACCGTCTGTGAAGAGGCTGAGGTCAACGTGGTCGAGCCCTCTTTTGGTAGAGGTAGCTTCAATTTGGGCGACTTGGTCCTCGAAGATGCTTTTGCTGTCGTAAAGGAGTCGGCCGATCAATGTTGATTTTCCATCGTCAACACTACCGGCAGTAGTGAAGCGAAGGAGTTCCATATTGAGGTAAGAATTGGTATCGAATGTGTTTTCCATCTGGGTTTTTAGTGCTTTGGTGGTTAGAAGTATCCCTGACGTTTGCGGTCTTCCATGGCGCTTTCACTGCGCTTGTCGTCCTCGCGGTTACCGCGCTCCGTTTGACGAGAAGAGGCCACTTCCTGAACGATTTTTTCTAGGGTATCCGCGTCGCTTTCTTGTCCGCCGGTGATGGTGATGTCCCCAAGGGTGCGGAAGCGCACCATTTTCATTTGTGGCTCGTCGCCCTCACGAAGGGTGATGAATTCACTCATAGGAAGCCAGGAACCGTGTCTCCAGATGACGTTGCGCTCTTTGGCAAAGTAGAGTTCTGGAATGGCGATGTTTTCCTGGAGGATGTATTGCCAAACGTCCATCTCCGTCCAGTTGGAGATGGGGAAGACGCGGAAGTTTTCACCCATGCGCTTCTTGCCGTTGAACAGGTTCCAAAGCTCGGGACGCTGGTTTTTTGGGTCCCACTGACCAAAGTCATCGCGGTGGGAGAAGAAGCGCTCTTTGGCTCGGGCTTTCTCTTCATCACGACGTGCACCACCCATACATGCATCAAAGTTGTTGCGCTCGATGGTATCTAGAAGGGTCGTGGTTTGGAGGGCGTTTCTGGAGGCGTTGATGCCGGTCTCTTCTGCTACGGCGCCTTCATCTATGGATTCCTGGACGGAACCAACGACCAATTGGACCCCGAGGTCTTTGATCAGCTGATTTCTAAAAGCCATGGTCTCCGGGAAATTATGCCCCGTATCGATGTGTACGAAAGGGAATGGAATCTTCGCCGGGAAGAAGGCTTTGCGCGCCAAATGGGCAACGACAATGCTGTCCTTACCGCCGGAGAATAGGATGGCTGGGTTGTCAAATTGGGCGTAGACTTCTCTAATGACGTAGATGGCCTCTGACTCGAGTTCCTGTAAATGTGTTAGCGAATAGCTACTCATCTTCACCTGTTATTTTAGGTATTATATATGTTACGACCATCGCGGCCGCCTCTTCTATACTCATCGTATGGGTGGGTACGTCCAATTCTGGATTCCCCGGTGCCTCAAACGGCGCACTGATCCCCGTAAAGTTGCTGATCTTCCCAGCCCTTGCTTTCGCATACAGCCCTTTTACATCGCGCTGCTCACAAACTTCTAGCGGGGTACTAATAAAGATCTCTGAGAAATCTTCTGCGGCACATGCTCTGACGAAATCGCGGTCTTTTTGGTACGGACTTACGAAAGCACTCAGCACCACAATACCGGCATCTTTCATAAGGGCGCTTACATGCGCAATGCGGCGGATGTTTTCTTCCCTGGATGCAGCACTAAAGTCTAAATCACTGTTTAGTCCAGCGCGTACGTTATCCCCGTCGAGAATGTAGGTTCTAATGCCCCGCTCGTGCAATTCGCGTTCTACCGCGGAAGCAACGGTGCTCTTTCCACTACCACTCAACCCCGTGAACCACAAAACATGACCTTTATGGCTGTTTTGGCGCTCACGATCTGCGGCAGAAATCGCGTGCTGGTGTGGTATGATGTGTAGTTTTTCGCCCACGAGGTGCTGTAATCGCTTGGTTTGAAGGCGCAATTTCCAATTTCTGTAGACTAATTCCTAATCAGAGGTGAGATAACTGGATTAAAGTAAAACCCACAACGCAACCGCGCTGTACACCACCAATACAGGCAGTCCCAACTTCATGAAATCTTTGTTGGTATAATTGCCCGGACCCATGATCATAAGGTGGGTTTGGTAGCTGGAGGGCGTGAGGAAACTACCGCTTGCCCCAAAGGCGACGGGAAGGAAGACTTCGAGGTGACTTAACTGGTAGTGTTGCATCATCGCTGCAGCGATCGGGAAGGCGATGGCGACGGCGGAGACGTTCGTCATGAAATTGGTCAACAGCAATGTTAGAAGGAATAATAGGACTATTCCCGCAGAGGCCTCAGGGGGGAGGGCCATTTGTTCGATGAAGAACCCCGCGTGACCGCCTTCCACAACGGCGCTGCCGAAGGCTACGGACAGGATGAGCAGGGCGTAGAGTTCTAGGTTGAATTCGCGCTTGAGTTTTTCAGCGTGGGTGATGCCGCAAGCCATTCCGAGGAGGAGCATGAGACCGACGGAGAGTAGGAGTGACCATTGTAAAACGAGCGCACCCCCGACAATCATCAGTAGTCCGGGCAGGAAGTATTGTGCTCTACCTACAGATGCTGTCGCCGTGCGTTTGTGTTGGTTGATGGCGATCAGTGGCGTTTCACGTTCGTTGCGGGCGGTGAAATTAGCTCCTGCAGATAAGAGCAGGAGGTCTCCGGCTTGCAGGGCAATGCGGCCAATCTTGCCTTTAAGGGGCTGTCCTCCGCGTTGAACACCTACGATAACGGCATCGTATCGAGCCCGGAAATTCGTTTGTTTGAGGGGTCGGCCTATGAGGTCACTGTTGTTTGGGACGATGACTTCGAGAAGATCTTGGCGCGCATCGACTTCGAATTTTTCTTCGACTGTTTTGAGCCCTTTTGGGAAGAGGTCGAGGAGTTCGTTGACCTGGTCTAGGGCACCGGTGAAAAAGAGGGTGTCGTTAGCTTCTAAGGTCATCTTCGGAGTAACCGGAGAGATAAACGCACCGTTGCGGTAGATTTCTGCGAGGAAAAGGTCATTGAGGTTTCTAAGGCCCACGGATTTTACGGTTTTCCCGTCCATGGTTCCCCCAGCAATGACTTTAAGTTCGGTCGTATACTGCCGCTCTTCATTTTTGGCAGCATACGCACCTTCTGTGGTCTTTTTCAGCACCATTGGTGCGATAAGTACAGTCGTGAGCAGTACCGCGCCGGTCACACAAAGTCCTGGAACTAGGAAGTCCCAAAATTTGAATCCTTCAATCCCGTTTTCAATCATCAGTCCGTTGAGGACGAGGTTGGTGGAAGTACCAATGAGTGTGATGGTACCCCCAGCGACGGCGGCGAAGGAAAGCGGCATGAGGTAGTTCCCTATGCGCCAATTCTGCGCTTTTGCTTTTGACTTTAAAATGGGAATAAGAAGTGCCACCACCGGCGTATTGTTGATGAATCCACTTAATGCAGCAGTAACCAGTCCGGTACGGACCATAAACCCTTTGGACGATTTTCCCAACAAATCACCAATTCTATGAAACGGTAACGTCTTTTTCAATACGCCCGTAAGTGCAATGAGTGCCATCACAGTCAGGATGGACGGGTTCACTGCCGTGGCGTAAATGTGTTTGATACCCATAAATCCAGAGAGAATCAGGGCCATAACCACAGCGGCGAATACGCGCATCGCTTTGAACCGGCCCCAAAGAAGGCCCAGTACAATCAAGAAAAAAGCCACTACATAGATGTAATGGCTCAGTTCTTCACTTTGAAGTAATGTGTTAATCAAGTGCTTCGAATTCTGAGTTTTGGCTAATATACTCAGGAACTATGGTTTTTACTTTACGAACCATACCAACAACATCGCCATCAATCATAATTTCTGTTAGAAGGTTGAGCTGTTCTTTGATGGTTTTATGGGAGAATGTATTCACGTTCGCGCGAAGAATCTTTGGGTGATGCGTAGGCAGTGTATTTTCTGAACTGGCCAGCAGCTCTTCGTATAGTTTTTCGCCGGGTCGTAATCCGGTAACCTTGATTTCGATATCCTTTCCTAAAACCAGCCCTGAAAGGCGAATCATTTTTTTTGCCATGTCCATGATCTTTACAGGCTCTCCCATGTCAAAGACAAATACTTCACCTCCTTTTCCCATAGCGCCAGCCTCTAACACAAGGTTACAAGCTTCTGGAATAGTCATGAAATAGCGAGTAATCTCTTCGTGGGTAACAGTGATAGGCCCTCCTGCTTCAATCTGTTTTCTAAATAGCGGCACAACAGAACCGTTGGAGCCAAGAACATTTCCAAAGCGAGTCGCAATAAATTTAGTTTTACCAAACTCATTGAGGCTTTGCGTGTAGAGTTCTGCGACACGTTTGGTTGCACCCATTACGTTAGTTGGATTAACCGCTTTATCCGTACTCACCATTACAAACTTCTCTACACCGTACTCCATGGAAAGATCTGCAACTATGCGTGTACCAAATACATTTACAAAAATCCCTTCATAGGGAGCTTTTTCAATAATTGGTACATGTTTATACGCCGCTGCATGGAAAACCAATTGAGGCTTGTAGGTATCAAACAAAACATTCATGCGGTACCTATCCTTAACATTAGCAACCTCACAGATGGGTTTTACCGTCTTACTCGTCTTATACTTTTCTATGAGCTCTTGTTCGATATCGTATAAAGGACTTTCCGCATGATCTATGAGAATAAGTTTGTCAGCGTTATAAAATGAAAGCTGTCGTGCGATTTCACTGCCAATAGACCCCGCTGCTCCAGTTACCAGAACGGATTTACCTTCTACCGCTTCAAGGATATTTGTATTATCAATCTCAATTTTATTTCTCTGCAAGAGATCTTCAATCTTAACTTTTCGAAGCTGATTCGTCGTAATGCTTCCTTCGACCCAATTCCTATAAGGCGGAACCACTTTAACTTCGAGCCCTAATGCAATTGCCGCTTCAGTGATTTCTGCTTTGCGAGATGGACTTAGCGTTTGTATGGCAATGACTAATTGGTCAATATTATGCTTTTTCACCCATTCTTCAGATAAAGCTGCTTTAGGCGAGTGAATCTGAATATCCTGCAGCTGCTTTCCCCAGCGGTTTGCATTATCGTCGAGAAACCCAATCACTTTAAATTTCCCCTTTTGCTCATGCTGAAAGGCATTTTTGGTCATTATTCCGCTATCGCCACAACCTAAAATTAAAAGATTTGTGGCATCAGATTTTGTTTGTGTTCCTGCGAGATAAATACTTTTCGCAACCAATCGCAGGCCTATTAAGGCCAACGTTGTTAGGGCGTAGTGGAAAGAAAGAATACTTATTGGGAACAAGTGTCCTAAATCAACTATAATAAGGAACGCAGTCACACCTAGCGACAGCACTAATCCTGACGCCGAAGCCTTCAAAACATTCTTTACGTCATCAAGGGAGGTATGACGCAAAATTCCTTTGTAGCTGCCAATCAAAACAAATCCTATGCAGTAAAGCACGAGCACAGCTAGAAAGGAGTAAATATTTAAAACACGTTGCGCGGCATCAACTGAAAAATTAAACCCGACGGCAATACTCGCGATAAGTGCAATGAGCGTCGCGGTTATGTCGAAGAACAGTACAGTCCACCTGGAAAGGAACCGGTCTCTGTAGAAGCGGAGTAAGAGCGTAAACATAATTGGTTTTGGTTGGTAGAACAAATATACTCATTCCGTTCCATTGGTTAATAATTCTAGATTTTCAACCGTTTTTAGTATCAATCGAGACACAAATTTCGTACCGATGGTTGATGATTGGGGTTTCTGTCTATTTTTGGGCAACCAAATCAACCCAATAGCTACATGGACATCTTTGAAACTACCCGAATCAAACTGAGCAATCAAGGGCTGCGTATAGATCGTTACGACCTGAACCGCCCGTGGGGTGGGTTCTTCGTTTTAGACGAAAACCAGGCCCAACAATTTGCAGATATTTATTTCGAAGGTCTGGATGTAGGCCCCCTGCGCATCGCAGGAAAATTGAGTCCTAAGATTCTTTTAGTAAAGCCAGAGGCGCGTTTGAGCTGGCAATACCACCACCGTCGTGCTGAGACTTGGCGCGTGGTTGAAGGTCCTGTGGGCATTGTACGCAGTGCTACAGATGAAGAAGGGGAGTTGGTTTCTTTTGAAGCAGGTGAAACTATTGTCTTGGAAAAAGGTGAACGCCATCGTTTGATTGGTTTAGAGAATTGGGGCGTGGTTGCTGAATTTTGGCAGCACACGGATCCAGACCATCCTTCCGATGAAGACGACATCGTTCGCGTGCAGGATGATTACGCTAGAAAATAACAGAAAGGCCGCCTAGAGCGGTCTTTTTTATAGGCGTTTATCGACGTTTTGACGCGGGAGTACACCTTTTAGGTCATAAACCACACGTTGCGGCGAAGTTTGGATAGCAAGCGTAGTAAAAGCTTGGTGAGGTACGGCAAGAAGTATCGCTTGGTACTTTGATAAATCGATATTCTGAATCAAGGCGATCCCATATTCTCGCAAGGCTTGTGCCGGGTTTGCTAAGGGATCGAACACGTCTACTTCCATACCAAAGCTCTTTAACTCGTGGTAGACATCGATGACTTTAGAATTGCGTACGTCCCCTGTATTTTCTTTAAAGGCCAATCCCAGAATCAGCGCGCGGCTGCCTTTTACGGGCAGGTCTTTTTGATGCAACAGTTTCACCACCGAGCTTGCAACATGTAGCCCCATGCTATCGTTAATCCTGCGGCCCGATAAAATGACCTGAGGGTCGTGACCCACTTCTTGTGCTTTGTGAGCGAGATAATAAGGATCTACACTAATGCAATGTCCACCGACGAGGCCAGGTTTAAAAGGCAAGAAATTCCATTTAGTACCTGCAGCTGCCAGCACATCCCCAGTATCGATATGGAGTTTGTCAAAAATCAATGCAAGCTCATTCATGAAACTGATGTTGACATCTCGTTGGGCGTTTTCAATGGCTTTTGCTGCCTCTGCAACTTTGATGCTGGGCGCTAGATGTGTTCCTGCTGTAATAATGGCATTGTATAACGCATCCACTTCTTGCCCTGCTTCAGGGGTTGAGCCTGAGGTCACTTTGAGAATATTGGTAACGTTGCGTTGTTTATCACCAGGGTTAATGCGCTCTGGGCTGTAACCTACCGTATAGTCTTCGTTGAACACGAGGCCACTTTTTTCGCTTATAATAGGTACGCACACTTCTTCTGTACAGCCGGGATAGGTCGTACTCTCGTAAATCACTAGATCTCCTTTGTTGAGGTGCTCACCTACTAAGGTACTCGCGGCGATGAGCGGTTCAAGATTTGGGCTCTTATCAGGGTTGATGTCCGTGGGTACAGTGATAATAAAGGTGTTGCACGAAGCGAGAACGGTTGGATCTGCGGTGATTTGAAGGTGCGATTGTAGGGCGTGGGATAATTGGTCATCGTCCAATTCATTCGTGGGATCTACCCCCGAGGCAATCAAAGCCGCTTTCTCTGGATTTATATCAAACCCAAGTGTTTTATACTTTTTCGAAAACGCCACAGCTAAAGGCAGGCCTACATAGCCCAACCCTAGAATAGCAATAGTATGTTCTTTCTGTGCTGACATCGGTTCAAATGTACGATAACGGGAGATCAACCCTGTTCTCACGTTTCTTAAAAGTTAAGTTTCTATTTCATAGTTTATTGTGGACAATATGAAACACACAATAATTTTGAATTA
>Ga0206127_1001559_pt1 | contig 24765 bp, 26 predicted proteins | sample Helgoland_Spring_6_FD_148646 | JGI IMG/M metagenome (GOLD analysis project Ga0206127, IMG submission 148646) | Pelagic subsurface seawater microbial communities from Kabeltonne, Helgoland, North Sea - Helgoland_Spring_Bloom_20160419_1 | ecosystem: Environmental > Aquatic > Marine > Epipelagic ...
ACCTGCGCAGCTGTTTCCTCGGCTGTCAGGGCGCGATCAAATTAATGAAGAGCAACTCAGCAGAAACCCACGGCGGCTCCATCATCAACATGGCCTCCGTCTCCGCTGTCAAAGCCAAACCCGAACTGGTTGCCTATAACGCCTCAAAAGCCGGTGTCGATATGATGACCAAATCCGTCGCCCTGCATTGTGCCGTGAGTGGTTATGGCATCAACGTGAATTCCATTAATCCCGGTGTGATAGAAACCGATATGCTCAAGAAAGTGATCAGCCAAGTAGAAGATGGCGACGCCCTGATGGATAGCTACAGAGCACTGCACCCCATTGGGCGTATAGGCCAACCGGAAGATGTGGCCGCCATGGCAGTCTATCTTGCCAGCGATGAAGCCTCCTTTGTTACCGGCTCGGCCTTTACTGTTGATGGTGCGCTTTCTCTTAACTAAAGGCTCTTAACAAAATGAGGAGAAACCCATGAATGAAGCAACACGGCAAGGCGGTTGTCTCTGTGGTCAGGTGCGTTACACGGTGCCAGCCAAACCAGTAGAAACCGTCGTCTGCCACTGTCGCAACTGTCAAAAGCAAGCCGGTTCAGCATTCTCCGTTGTGGCGTTTTTTCCAAGAGATAGTTTGCATCTAGAGGGCGAGTTACAGACATTTGAAGACAAAGGCACCAGCGGCCAAACCGTCTTTCGTCGCTTCTGTGGCAACTGTGGTTCTCCAGTCATTACCGATACAGAGAATGCACCGGAGATGGGGCTGATTTTTATTAAGGCCGGGACATTGGATGAAGTAGATGATCTAGTGCCATCGGTGCATGTTTGGACAGAGCGCAAGCATTGCTGGTTGACCTTGGCAGAGGATCAGGTGAAGTTGGAGCGGGAGTAGAGCCTGACTTTACTCAGGTCATCGCCAGCCCAAATTTAGTCATCTCGAGCCCAAACCCTGTCATCCTGAGCGTAGCCGAAGGACCTCAACCAGTCGGCAGGAGACCCTTCGACTACGCTCAGGGTGACAAGTAAGAGCCCAAAAATAATCAGGGTCAAATAATCAGGGTCAGACTCGAATTTCAAATTTGGTGTTTTTATCGTGCTACTATTTTTCGTCAAATGGATTAACCAGCTCGATTTGGCACAGCTCAAAATCCTTGATATTTCTGGTCGCTACACAAAACCCTCTGGATCTGGCAATTGCTGCAATTTGCCCATCAAGGCTACTCATTGGACGGCCGATCTCTTTGCGGTGACACATTATCTCACCATAGATACGGGCAGCGCTTTCATCAAACGACAGTATTCGTTCACTAAAGGCACCATCGACAAACTGCTCAAACCGTTCACTTAACAACTTGCGCCGTTTGCCCTCTGGCATAGCTCGAAGACCGTAACCAATTTCGGCAATTGTGATGGTTGATAAATAGAGTGACGCGACGTCCTGATTGTTGAGCCAGTTTAGAACCTGGCTAGCTGGTGGGGAAGTCATGAATTCCGAGACAACATTTGTATCTAAGATAATCATTTAGAAACTCACAGGCTTGTGAGTTTCGCGCTCGGGTAGGGTTAGTTCGTCACCAATATAAGCAGGGCTGAACAACCTAACGGCTAGGTCACCGATACTCTCAGGTGTAGACACTGCGCGCTTTATGATCCGACGAACTTCTTCTTCCATAGACGCTCCATGCTTGGCTGCCTGAATTCGCAGGCGTTGCATGGTTTCTTCATCTATTTTTCGTACGCTTAGGCTTGGCATAATCGGGACTCCTAGCAGGTAGTTAGTAATCTAATGCTAGCGCTCGAAGTCATTGCTGTCAAATTTAAAATAATGATGGCATAAGCGGTTTTTACTCATTCTCCCTGTAAGTCGACCTTAACCAACGCCTTCCCCACAGTCTTCCCAGACATCAGCTCACAAAACGCCCTCGGCGTATTAGCAAACCCATCAGTAATATTCTCCAACACCGTAATATCCCCAGCTCGAATCCAACCCTCCAACTCCGCCATAGCCGCTGGCACTTCATCCTGATAAGTAGGCAACAAAAAACCCTGCATCGTCAGCTGTCGCGAGACCATCTCCCAGAGATTGGTAATCGGGTTGGGGTTATCCGTGCGGTTGTAATCGGAGATCATTCCACAGGCCACAATCCGCCCATAAGTTTTCATTGTCTTAAGCATGGCATTGAGCACCGGCCCGCCGACATTATCGAAATAGATATCCACGCCCTCTGGGGCAATGGCCATTACGGCTTCAGTGACATCTTCGGTTTTATAGTTAACCGCGGCATCAAAACCAAACTGCTTAACAATCAATTCAGCCTTGTCATCACTACCCACAATACCAATGACCTTACAGCCAGAGAGTCTGGCGATCTGCCCGGCCATGCTGCCAGTAGCACCTGCTGCGGCACTGACAACGACTGTTTGCCCGGGTTGAATTAACCCTACTTTTCGAAGGCCGATATAGGCTGTGGCGCCAGCTCCACCTAGGGAGCCGACATAATAAGAGAGGGGTATACCCGGCTCTGCTTTGAGTTTCTCCAACAAAATAGCGTTACTGTGGCAGAGTGAATAGTCTTCCCACTGGTTGAGGGCGTAGACATATTCGCCTTCGGCGAAGTCTGGGTTGTTGGATTTAACCACCTGGCCTACAGAGGGGCCACGGATCACGCCGCCTATGGGTATGGGTTCAAAATAGTTGGCTTTGCCGTCGACCCAGCCGCGGATTGCCGGTTCCATTGAGAAGTACATATTGCGCAGCAGAAATTCCCCTTCTCCGGGCTCTGGTATAGGGCCTTCAGATAGGGCGAAGTTTTCCGGTTTGGCGGCGTCGGTGACAAATGAGGCGAGTACTACTTGGCGATTGATCGGCATGATTAATCCAGTTCTAGGTGCAGGTTGCCATCTTCGGCGACGCTGACAGGATAGGTTTTTAACGGTACTCGGGTGAGCTCGCCCTTGGGCATTCCGGTGCGTAAATCAAAGCGTACGCCGTGCAGTGGGCAGGCGAGATAGCAGTTTCTAATGCGGCCCCCGCTGAGTTCTGCACGCTGGTGGGTGCATTGATTATCCACGGCGTAATAGTCCCCGTTGGCCTTGCAGATAAGAATATTCTTACCTTCTAAGGTGACAGCCAGCGTCTGATTATCGGTGATGTCGATGGCGGGGATTAATGTGTCTGCTGTGGTGGTCATAGAGCTCTCATAAAATTGTGACAGAAAAAAATACCGGGCTCAGCGATTCTGAAACCCGGCAGATATTAGCTTTTAGGCCTTTAAGCGTTTAGATACTTATCGATTGTCTGGTGCAGGTGACGAATCCGACTCTCTTGATAGCTGGCGAGACTCACTGCGCCTTTTCTCGAGGCGATCATGCCTTTCTGCACGGCGGCCATATTGCTGTCGTCTTGATCGAATACTGGACCCAAACCGCCAATTTCTGGGGCTTCACTAAAGGCTTGGTCCGGACGCAGAATATTCTTTTCCGCTGGGTCCGGACGCTTGGTGCCTTTCTCATAGCGCAGCAGGATCATGGTTTCGAATATACAGCTGTTGTGGTCGTCACCATTGGGTAGGAAACGATAGACAATATTGCCGTGGTAACCGGTCCACACCTGAGTGTTGGGGAACAGCATATACAGTATCGCGTCCTCTAATTCAGACTTGGTGGCGTGGTCCAGTGATTCACCGATAATCTCGCTGAACATTTCGCGGTTGGTCTCGGCGACGTAGGTTCGCGCTGTGAGTCCCTCGGGCATTTCATGGCCTTCGGCGCTGTCGGTTGCCATACGTCCGGAGAGCTCGAGAATGTCGCGCATGGTTTCTGCTTCAGTGACATCTGGCCGATGGGGGCTGGGGATGCCCATGGGTGTGACAGAGCGGCTGACATGGTCGCCGAAGGTGTCGTACTGGGAGTTAGCATCGCCGGTAAAGGTGAGGATTTCGCTATGGGTTTCCAATGTGTGGAATGACTCCATAAAGGCTTCGGCACCGACTTTCCAGTTGCACTGAACCACGCGCTGAACGTGAGCGCCTTTGTAATAGTCGTGCAGTGGGAAGCGTGAGAAATGCTCTGGCAATGGGCTGAGGTAGTCGTCCAGTGGAATGCAGTTTTCGTCGAAGTTAATAAAGATAAAGCCACCCCAGGTACCAATCTTGACCTGTGGCAGGCTCATATCTTTTTCGTCTAGATGGCTAAAGTCCCATTTGCAGGGGATGCCTTTAAAATTGCCGTTAATATCCCAGGTTGCGCCGTGGAAGGGGCAGACAAACTCTTCGGCATGGCCGTCGTTGTCGCGCAGTATGCGGCCACGGTGCAGGCAGGAGTTGATAAAGCCTTTAAATTCATTTTCACCGGTGCGGGTGACAATAATCGACTGGTCGACGATCTCATAAATATGGTGGTCGCCGATTTCTGGAATATCTTCTTCGCGACAGGTCATCTGCCAGACTTTGGGCCAGAGCTTTTCTTTTTCTTGGTCGTGAAAGTCGCGGGAGATCCAGCGGTCGACACTGATGTCGTCATTGCCCATATAGGGGTTGTTGTCTTCGCGCAGGTAGGCCGGAACTTCAATGGTTTCGTCATTGAGTAGGTCTTGGTAGCTAACGCCTTCACAGCGCTCTTCACCCTGCTGCTTTACTTTGATTAATTCGGACATTGAGTCTCTCCTGCTTTTTATTTTAATTATTTGCTAATGATATTCACGCCACTGAGACCGGGGGCACCGTAGACATGGGTGTAGCCGACCTTGGGGTTATTCGGCACCTGTCGCGCGCCACCTTCGCCGCGCAACTGCACGCAGATTTCATAGACTTGGCGCAGGCCAGATGCGCCTACGGGTTCGCCATTGGCGAGACAGCCGCCGTCGGTATTGATCGGCATGGAGCCATTAATCCCGGTGGCGCCATCGCGCAATAGTTTTTCCTGTTCGCCGTGTTCGCAGAAACCGTTCTCGGCCATATGGATAATTTCGGTGCCGCTGTCGGTGTCTTGCAACTGCATCACGTCTATATCTTCTGGGCCTATGCCAGCCTGTTCAAAGGCGGCTTTGGAGGCGGTGACGGTTGAGGCGTCGGCCACGTTCATCGCTTGAGATGGGGCAAAGACTTCAAAGCTGCCGTAATGACGAGTGCGCACTGCGGCGGTTTTTAGGAATAGCGGCTTGCTGCTATAGAGGTGTGCTTTGTCGGCATTGCAGATAATCAGTGCCGCGCCACCTTCGGCGGGGCTACAGAACATATATTTGCGCAGAGGGTCGCTGATCATGGCTGAGTTGGCGATCTCGTCGTAGCTCAGTGCCTGCTGACGCCAGGCTGTGGGTGTCAGTGAGCCATTCTTGAAAGCTTTTTCCGATACCCGAATAAGGGATTCTTCAGTGATGCCATGTTCGTGCATATAGCGCTGGGTTTTAAGGGCGAAGAACTGGGTGGTGAGCATCATGCCGGTTTCGCCATACCATTCGTCGATACCCCAGTCTGCGGGTTTCGGGTTAAAGGCGCCGCGGGGATGTTTGTCGAAACCCACCACTACACCGACATCGTATTCGCCGGATTTAATCGCGCTGTAAGCGGCGTGCAATGAACTGCCGCCGGTGGCACAGCCATTCCAGATATTAGTAAATTGCAGGCCTGTGAGACCCAGCTCGTTGACCAGTGCGTCGGCGTTGCCGGCATCTTGGCTGCCACCGTAGGCAAACTGCATATCTTTCCAGGAGAGTCCGGCATCGGCCAGAGCGGCGCGCACGGCGGAGGCGCCTTGCTGCATGCCAGAGAGGTCGGGTGAGCGACCGAAGCGGTGGAGTCCTATACCTATAATTGCTACATCCATGATCTAGGCCTCCTTCACTGGGCTAAAACGAAAGGTCATTATTTGGTCGCCCTTGCCGTCAGTGCCATCAGTGCGAAAGGGAATAATATCCAGCTGCATGGGCATGCCAATCTGCAAATCTTCTGGCTTATTCGGCAGCAGGCGCGATTCGACACGAACGCCGCCGGGCATTTCTACATAGCCAACGCCATAGGGCTGAAAGGTCTCTGGGGTCTCGTCGCTGTTGTAGGGGGCTTTGGGCATAAAGGTCTGAATGGTCCAGGTCCACAATGTGCCGCGATCACCTAGCTCAACAATTTTTGTTTCGCGAGAGCCACAGTTGCGGCAGTCTGGCTGTGCTGGGAAAGCGGTTTCTGCGCAATCGACGCAGCGGCTACCCAGTAGCTGCGGCTTGGTTGAGGGCCAGGTAAAGAGGCCTTCGTGGATGGGTACTTGATTCGGCATATATAAAATAAACTCTATTGGTGTATCGCTATTGGTGTATCGCTATTTATGAATCGCTATTTATGAAGAGCTATGCCAAGACTGTCGAGGACAGATTCATGCATGCTTTCCGAAACAGTGGGGTGGGCAAAAATACTCTGGGCCAGTTCATGCTCAGTGGCTTCAAGTTGCTGGGCTATACCAAAGCCCTGAATCTGTTCAGTGACCTCTGGACCGATCATATGCGCGCCAAGCAGTTCACCGGAATTTTCATCGAAGACGGTTTTAACCAGTCCTTCGGCTTCATTAATGGCCAGGGCTTTGCCATTGGCATTCAGGTTAAAGCGCCCGACACGAATACTGTGTCCGGCAGCTTTGGCCTGAGCTTCGGTAAGACCGACGCTGGCGATCTGTGGGCGGCAGTAAGTACAGCCGGGCACCTGATCTTTATTTAGTGGTTTAACGCCATCGACGCCGGCGATTTTTTCGACGCAGATAACCGCTTCATGGCTGGCTTTATGGGCGAGCCAAGGGGGACCGGCAACATCGCCAATGGCATAGAGACCGGCGAGATTGGTTTTGCCAAAGCCATCGGCTTGCAAGAAGCCTTTTTCGGTTTCAACTTTTAAGGATTCAAGACCGAGATTTTCAATATTGCCGGTAATGCCGACCGCCAGAATCACCTGATCAAACTCTAGCTGCTGGTCGCCCTTGGGTCCGCTAATCAGGGCAACTGTGTCTGCGCCGGTGGTATCTATAGACTGAACAATGCTGTTGGTTAAAACCTTAATGCCGCGTTGGACAAATGCTTTTTCCGCCAGAGCTGAAATATCAGCATCTTCTGCGGGGGTAATACGCTGCTCGGCTTCAACTAGAGTGACATCAGTGCCGAGATCATTGTAGAGACTGGCAAATTCAACGCCGATTGCACCACCGCCTATCACTAGAAGCTTGCGCGGTAATTCGGTTGGGGTCATGGCTTCACGAGCGCCCCAGACAGAGTCGCCGTCAATTTCGATACTCGGCAGATTGCGTGGCCGAGCACCGGTGGCGAGAATAATATGGGTGGCTTTGTATTGGGTAACTTTGCCCTCGTGCTCTACATCGAGCAGACATTTGTCAGCTAGGCTGGCGCTGCCGTCGATTATGGTGATGCCATTTTTCTGCATCAGGTAGGCGACGCCATGGGTGAGCTTGCTGGCCACTGCGCGGCTGTGCTGCACCAGTTTTTTAATATCAAAGCTGAGGTTGTCGAAGGTAAAACCGAAGTGCTCTGCTTGTTTCAAAGTATGGGCAATGTCGGCACCCCGGAGCAGTGACTTAGTGGGAATGCAGCCCCAGTTTAGGCAGACGCCACCGAGGTGCTCTTTCTCAACTAGGGCGGTTTTAAACCCTAGCTGTGCGGCACGAATCGCGGCTACGTAACCGCCGGGACCGCCGCCTACAACCATTAGATCAAATTGTTGCGTAGTCAATTTCTCGTTACTCCCTTAACCCAGCATGGTGGCTGGCTGCTCTAAATAGGCTTTGAGAACAGACATAAATTGCGCCGCGACTGCACCATCGATAATCCGATGATCGCTGGATAGGGTTAGGCTCATCACCGTTGCCACAGCTAACTCACCGTCTTTCACTACTGGGCGTTGTTCGCCAGCACCGACGGCCAAAATGGCTCCCTGGGGCGGGTTGATAATGGCGTCGAATTGCTTGATGCCATACATGCCGAGGTTGGAGATACAGAAGCTACCACCCTGGAACTCTTCAGGTTTAAGACGGCCGAGCTTGGCTCTGGTGGCCAGATCCCGAGTGGTGTTGGAAATCTCCACTAGGCCTTTGTGGTTAGCGTCTGTGACTATGGGGGTGATCAGGCCATCGTCTATGGCTACGGCAACAGAGATATCCGCATTGCTGAAATAGCTCAGCTGCTCGCCGTCGAACTGCACATTGATTGCCGGGACTTTCATTAAAGCACTGGCACAGGCTTTGACGATAAAGTCATTGACCGAAACCTTGGCGTCGCTGTTGCTGTTATTAATCTGCTTGCGCACCTCGAGAAGGGCGTCAATTTCCGCATCTATATGAACACGGAAGTGGGGTGCAGTTTGCTTCGATGCTTGCAGTCGTGCGGCGATGGTTTTGCGCATGCCACTGATCGGCTGAGACTCAACAGTATTATTGGAACTGACTGCTGTAGTGCCGCCTGCCTGTGCGGGCATTTTATTTTTAAGTGCTGCAACGGCTTCCACATCGGCTTTACAGACCCGACCCCGATCGCCACTGACTCGGCATTCGAGAAGGTTGATGCCAAGCTGAGTGGCTATGCGTCGGGCAACGGGTGTGGCTTTAACGTTGCTGTCGTCGCCGAATTGAACTGCGCCTGTTGCTGTGATGGTGCTGGCATTGCCGATTAAACGTCCACCGGCGGCCAATACAGCGGCTTCGAGATCCCATTTGGAAACCCGATCGTGACGGCCTGTGCCAGTGATATTGTTCAGGTTGACGCCGTATTCGGCAGCCAGACGGCGAGCCACTGGTGATGCGGCAACCAGGCTGTCATCTTCACCTTCGGCGAGTTTGCTGAGACCGTTTGCTGGCTGTGGAATAGCCACTGGGGCAGGAGCCGTTTCTATTGCAGCGGCTGCCGGAGCGGCCACTTCAGCAACAGTCTCAGCGGCTGCACTGGCATTACTGGCAATAAACGCCTGAATATCAGCATCGCTGGTCTCTGCACTGGCAATAACGCCAAGCAGAGCACCGACTGCATGGGTTTCACCCGTTGCACCCAGTACGGCTCTAAGAATTCCGCTATCTGTTGCGGTGACCGTATTAATGATTTTGCTGGTTTCTATATCAACTAAATCATCCCCAGCATTGACCTGATCACCGACGGCGAAATACCAAACATTGATATCGCCTTCAGACATTTCCATGCCCCACTTGGGCATATTGATCGGCTTGATTTCATTTGTCATGACTATGCTCCCGATGGGCCCGCGGCCAGTACTTCCCGAACGGCAACCATCAGCTTCTCTGCGTTGGGCAGGTAAGCATCTTCCAGTTCTGGGGCGAATGGCACTGGTGTATGGGGTGCCGTGACGGTGCGAATCGGTGCTTTGAGGCTGTAGAAACCGTGCTCGGCAACTATGCCGGCAATATCGGAGGCCAGACCGCAGCGTGGGTTGCCCTCGTCGATAATAACCAGACGACCGGTGACTTCGACACTCTCAAGAATGGCTTCATGATCCAGTGGCGATACTGTGCGGGGGTCGATAACGTCGCAGCTAATACCTTCTTTAGCCAGAATGTCGGCGACGGTAATGGCATGGGTAACCATATTAGAAATGGCAACGATGGTGACATCGGAACCCTGGCGGGGGAACGCCGCTTCACCAAAGGGAATGCAGTACTGCTCGTCGGGCACTTCGCAGGCAATGTCATACATCACCTTGTGCTCGAGGAAGATAACCGGGTCATCGTCGCGGATCGCCTGGACCATTAAGCCTTTGGCATCATAGGCATTGGCGGGCATCACCACTTTAAGACCGGCGACATGGGTGACGATGGAATGGAGCATGCTCGAGTGCTGAGCACCGGCGCGCCAACCGCCACCGACGGTGCCACGAATAACCATGGGGGTCTTAGACTTGCCGCCAAACATATAGCGAAATTTGGCTGCCTGATTAAAGATCTGGTCGAAGGAGACGCCGATAAAGTCGAAGAACATCAGTTCTGCCACTGGACGCAGACCATTGTTGGCGGCACCAGCGGCAGCACCAATAATGGCGGCTTCACTGATAGGCGTGTCAATTACACGCTCGCGGCCAAACTCGGGCATTAGACCTTTGGTCACGCCGAAGACGCCGCCGTAGGCATCATCTTCACCTTCACAGCCAGCACCACCGGAGACTTCTTCTCCGAGTACGATAACCGTGGGATCACGGCGCATCTCTTCGCGCAGTGCATCATTAAGAGCTTCGCGGATCGTCTTCATTGACGTCTTGCCGCCGACGGTGGGATTATTCGAATGATTAGTCATTTCAGTATCCTTAGTATGAGCAGTAGACATCGGACATAAGGTCCGTGGCGGGATCTGGATGGGGTGCGGCCAGGGCATCGACAACGGCGGTTTCAATTTCAACCATGATTTCTTTGTCGATGGCGTTCATCGCCGCAGCTTTCAGCCAGCCTTCAGCAATCACTCGCTCACGGAATATTTTTAAGCAGTCTTGGTTCTTACGTGCGTTCTTAACTTCGTCTTTCGGACGATAGAGCTGTGGATCACCAATAAAGTGGCCGTCGAAGCGCACACACATGGCTTCGATAGCGGTTGGGCCGCCACCGTTTCGGGCGCGCTCTGTGGCTATCTTTAGGGCTTCATAGGTGGCGAAGAAATCCAGACCGTCGATACATTCTGCGGGCATACCAAAGCCTGCGTTACGCTCGGTGAGGCTGTTGGAGCCGACGCCATAATTAGCGGCAGTGCCTTCAGCGTAACCATTGTTCTCGTAGACGAAGACATGGGGTAGTTTCAATACCACGGCCATATTCATGGCTTCAAAAACCGTGCCCTGGTTGGCGCTGCCGTCACCGTTAAATGACAGTGCGACGTTTTTGGTACCCAGGGTTTTGGCGGCTAGTGCAGCGCCATTCACCAGTGGCGGTCCGCCACCAACAATGGCGTTGGCACCGAGCATGCCTTTATCGATATCGGCAATATGCATGGAGCCGCCTTTGCCTTTACAGAGGCCAGTGGATCGACCCATAATTTCTTTCATCATGCCGCCAACATCACAGCCTTTGGCGATGCAGTGGCCGTGGCCGCGGTGGGTGCTGCCAATGATGTCTTTATCGCTGAGGTCGATACAGGCGGCTACGGCTATGGCTTCTTGGCCGTTGGAAACATGAGTAAAACCGGGGACGTTGCCCCCTTCAAATTCTTTGACGCAACGCTCTTCGAACTCGCGGATGGTTTTCATCGTGCGGTAAGCTGAGAGCAGAAATTCGGTGCTGTATGGCATAGAGATGCCCCTTTTTTATGATTGGTATTAGGCGTGAGAAACTATACCGTAGCTGTTTAAAAAAAACAAACAAGATGGATGGTTTTGTAGGTGATTTTGTAGGTGGCTTTTGCTGCGGTTTTAGGGGGGAGGTATATGCTGGCTTTATTGGTGGGTTGGCAGGTTGTTGTCTTAAACCTCTTAAGCCTCAGGCACTATTATCCCGACACAGCAAAGCGACTGGGGGCGCTGCTGGTTTTTGAGATGAGATGCTAATTTCAGCTAGTTCTTGTGGCTAATACCTTGATCCCCAACAGCAGCATTGCGCCGCCAGCAACTCGGTCAATCCAATGGCCCATACGCTGAAATTTACTGGTCATCAGTGGCCTCGATAACAGCACTGTTAAAAAGGCGAACCAGGCTAACTGCAATAGCATCATCCACAGGCCGTAGATCAACAGGTGTTGGGCTGGGGTGTCTTGGGATAAGACGATGGTGAATAGAGACACAAAGTAGATCGGCGCTTTTGGGTTTAAAGCGTTACAGAGAAAGCCCAAGCCAATGGTCTTTAAGGCGGGCTGTTTTGCTGTAGGTTCTAAGGTTATGGCATCTGCTCGGTTGGCCCTAGCCCTAAGACCACAGATGCCGAGGTAAATTAGGTAGCCACCACCAAGCAGTTTAATTGCCCATAGCGCGGACGAGGAGTTGGCGATAATGGCGGCTAGGCCCAATGAAGAATAGAGGATATGAATTGAAAGGCCTAGGGCAATGCCCAAGCTGCAAAGTAGTCCTGCACGCTTGCCATTGGCTAGAGTTTGCTGCGTCACTAAAACAAAGTCTGGCCCGGGTGTTGCCGCGGCGAGCAGATGTATGGAGGTGATTAGCAGTAAGCCTTGGTAGAGATCCATGGGTATTCCTATTGGGTTTCCCCAGCAACAGCACTGAAGTCGACAAACACCTCGGCGGTATAAACGATTTCATCGAAGGATGATTCGACACTTTTGGCTGCGGCGCTATTTGAAAAGTTTTCCCCGCTGTCATTGTAGCTGCGGCTTCGCTTTGTCGCTGTTACCACGATTTCCTCAAGCATCTGTGCCCCTTGAGTGCCCCTTACCCAGAGTCGATTATCTCTAAAACTTACTGGAGTCAGTGTGACGCCAAGAGATGTTTCATAGAGCGCCTTTTGTTTCATGACCTTTTCCAAGGCAAGCTGTTTGACCTGGTTTTTAAAGGCGTCTTTCTGGGAGTGCTCAAAGGCGATATCGGACAGCTCTATCTGTTCTTTGCTGTCGGCGACACTGGCGATGGTCTTGAGTTGAGACTCTTGAGTAATAGTCACGGCCATGCGGTTAACCACCTTATAGCTGTCGGGCTTTTTACCAAACCAGCCGTACTGCGGCGAGGTGGAAAACTTCGAGCTTTTAATATGGTCGGGATTGATACCGGCAGTGACTAGCTGCTGACTGATAGATTCTCGCAGGGTAATGTTATTCGAGATGGATGTGGAGAGCTGCTTATCTTCACTGGTGACCACTAGGCTAATAATGGCTCTATCGGAGTAGGCTTTTTCTTCGGCCTTGGCGCTGAGGGTGACAATTTTTTCACTGGGGTGCAAAAACTGGCGCAGTTCATTGGGGCTGCCTTTGAGTTCTGGCTGGGCAAAGGTGGCAGTGGATAGGGTACAAAAGAGTAGGCAGCTGATTAATTTGGTCATAGTAGTCTCTGGGGGTTGGTCTGTGACTATTTAACAATAGACCTTTTTAAAATAGACCCTGGCGGCGGTAACTGCCTACAATGATGAGATTAAAAGCCTGTAATTAGATAGCGGCAGTTAGCCAGTTAAAAATAACTATAAAGTAGGGTGCCCAAGCATGATTGAGATCACTGCCAGAGAAAAAATCTACCAAGTTATTTTTGGCACCGACACTGCGGCGGGACAGCGCTTCGATATTCTGCTGATCTATATGATTTTGCTGAGTGTGCTGGCGGTTATTTTCGATTCGATTAGTACGGTTCACGATCAGTACGGTATGTGGATCTTCCGTCTCGAGTGGGTATTCACCGGGCTGTTTTCCATTGAGTATCTGCTGCGTATTTATTCCTCACCGAAACGTCTGAGCTATATATTCAGCTTCTATGGTCTTGTGGACCTACTCTCTATAGTGCCTACCTATCTGGCGCTGTTTATTCCCGGCGCCAGTTACTGGCTGATATTGCGCCTGCTGCGTGTCTTGCGAATTTTCCGTGTGCTCAAGTTGGTGCGCTACCTTTCCGAAGCGAATATTTTGCTGCGCTCCATGTATGCCTCGCGACGCAAGGTGTTGGTGTTTTTCACCGTGGTGATGGTGCTCAGTGTGATTTTTGGCAGCCTGATGTTCTTGGTGGAGGGGCCGGAAAATGGCTTTACCAGTATTCCCCGAAGTGTCTATTGGACCATCGTGACTATCACCACTGTGGGTTATGGGGATATTGCACCGCAGACAGTGGTGGGGCAGATTATTGCCACTATGGCGATGCTTACCGGTTATTCGATCATTGCTATTCCAACCGGTATTTTTACCGCTGAGATCGCCCGGGAGATCAACACGGCCAGCAGCAATACACGCTGCAATATCTGTGAGCGCAGTGGCCATCATCCGGATGCCGAGTACTGTTATCACTGTGGTATTGAGCTGTCCAAAACCTAAGCTAGGCCCAGCGCTTAAACCTTTAGCCGAGGGCCTGCTGCTCCGAGGCGATGCGATAACTCAGCGCCTCTTGATAGTCTTCACTGATAACCTGCTCCCGGCCTGCCAGGTCGGCAATACTCCGCGCTACGCGCAAGACGCGATAAAAGCCTCTGGTTGACAGCCCAAAGCGGGTGATCGCATGGTCCATCAAATGGCGCTGTTCGCTACTTAATGGGCAGATGGTTTTCAACTCTTCACTACTGAGCTGGCTATTGGTTTTGCCCTGACGGGTTAGCTGCCGCTCCCGGGCGATACAGATGCGCTGTTGAATCTGCTGGTCGCTCTCCCCTTTAGGTTGCTGTTTATAGTTTGCCTGCTGCTGATTAAGCAATTGATTGTTTTCTATGGGGGTGACCTGCACTTGCAGGTCGATACGATCTAGTAGCGGGCCGGAGATTTTGCCCCTATAGCGGGTGATCTGATCCGGGGTGCAGCGACAGCGGGGGCTGCCCAGATAGCCACAGGGGCAGGGGTTCATGGCGGCGATCAACTGAAAGTTGGCCGGGTAGCAGACCTGGGCAGCGACTCTGGAGATATTGATTTCGCCGGATTCCATGGGTTCCCGAAGTACCTCTAATACGCTGCGGGAAAATTCCGGCAGTTCGTCGAGAAACAGCACGCCCTGATGGGCGAGAGAGATTTCCCCTGGCCTGGGGCTGCTGCCGCCCCCCACCAGTGCGGCGGAGGAGGCGGTGTGATGGGGGGCGCGAAAGGGTCGTGCCCAGATCGGTTGGCGCAAGCCTTTGCCGGCCACCGAATAGATAGAGGCCACTTCTAGTGCCTGTTGGTTATTCAGCGGCGGCAGTATGCCGGGCAGACGACTGGCGAGCATGGTTTTGCCAGTGCCAGGTGGGCCGTAAAAAAGTAAGTTGTGGCCGCCGCTGGCGGAGATCTCTAGGGCCCGTTTGGCATGGTGTTGGCCGATGACCTGATTAAGTTGGCTCTGGTTGTCGCTGGCTCGATTGTTAAGTGAATCTTGCGGGTCAATCTGAGGGGTTTTCGAGGAGTCCCAAAGTTGAAGTTGTGTCTGCTGTAGCAGATGCGCCGAGACATCTAATAGATGTGTACAGGGAAAGATTTCCAAGCCGTCGACCAAGGAGGCTTCCTCAGCATTGTGACGACTGATAATCAGCTGCTTGCCTTGATGCAGGCAACCAAGAGCTGCGGGCAATACCGCATCGACTCCGCGAGTGTCTCCAGAGAGGGCCAGTTCGCCAATAAACTCATATTGATCCAGCTGGTCGAGGGGCACCTGCCCCGAGGCAGCCAGAATCGCCACGGCAATCGCGAGATCGAAACGACTGCCTTCTTTGGGCAGTTCGGCGGGCGCCAGGTTGACGGTGATACGCCGTGCGGGAAAATCAAAGTGCGAGTTGAGGATGGCGCTGCGGACGCGATCTTTGCTCTCTTTGACCGCGGTTTCCGGCAGGCCGACCATATGAAAGCTCGGCAGACCATTGGATAGATGCACTTCCACTGAGACTCGCGGCGCATTGATACCGAGTTTTGCACGGGTGTTGACCACCGCAAGTGACATGGCATACCTCCCTGTATGTCATTTCTAGAATGACCCCTCAATCCGGTGAGGGGGCCTGTATATGTAGGCTATTTATTACTTTGGTTGGATCTGAGCTGGCTGATGCTTTGTTCAAGGCTGCTGATTTGAGTTTCTAGGGCGTCGAGCTTTTCTCTGGAGCGGTGCAAGACTGCCTGCTGTATATCGAACTCTTCCCGGGTCACCAGATCCATTTTTTGTAGGGCTTTGGCCATGGCGGAGCGCACCTGCATTTGCACCTCATCCCCCAGAGCCTGGGCGCCGGGTATAAAGGCCTGATTAAACTGTTTGATAAATTGGTTAACGATATTGTCTTGATTCACTGGGTAGTTCCTCTTTTAGCCTCTAGCAATAACTTGCAGTCTAGCAAATTGCACCGAGATACCCCATGCATTTACGGCAGTTGAGACCTGTCACTCTAATAACCTATACCCTGTCCAGTTTGGTGCGCAGGTGACCTCGAGCGCTTTTGGCCGTGCACCATATTGGTACATTTTCCGGCCATTTAAATATAAATTGATAGAAATTAAGCCTAAAAAATTGTTGGCATGCTAAATGCATTAGTCTCGTCGAAGCATCAAAAAACTTAATGTTAAGAACGTTTCAAAACATATTTTAAAATTTTATATCTTGGGAGATATATCGATGAAAGCTTTAAAAACTGCAATTTTCGCTGCAACTATGATGTCTGGTGCCACTGCAATGGCTGCTGAAGTTTCTGGCAACGTAGCAATTGGTTCTGATTACTTTTTCCGTGGTATTGATCAAGCCGGCGGCGAAGCGCTGTCTGGTGGATTCGATGTTGGTTTTGAAAATGGCTTCTATCTTGGTACTTGGGCGTCAAGTGTCGATTTCAGTGGCGGCTTAGAGCTTGATTACTATGCTGGTTACGGTGGTTCTATCTCTGAAGACGTTAGCTACGACGTTGGTTACCTGTACTACGGCTATCCTCAGGGTCCAAAAACGGAAGAGTTCGAAGAAGTTTACGCCAGTGTTTCAGCAGGTGATGCAACTCTAGGTTTTGCTTACTCAGATGATTACTACGCTTCAACTGGACATTCTACTTATGTCTATTTTGATTATGGCGTGGTTCTTAGCGAAGCATTTAGCCTGGGCCTCCACTTCGGCACCATGTCTGCTGCCGATCCTGCCAACGAAGCTGATGACTACTCTATCTCTTTGAGCACTGAAGCTGCTGGTCTTGGTTTTGATCTGAGCTGGATTGACTCTTCTGAGAAGGGCGGACTGTTTGCCGACAACGAATTTGTATTGACTGTTTCTAAGTCTCTGTAATTTTTTAAACTTTTATCTTGCTCATCTAAAGCGGGTGGTCTCGGCCACCCTAATGGAGATTCTCAATGAAATTAATAACTGCAATTGTAAAACCTTTCAAGCTTGATGAAGTGAGAGAGGCCCTTGGCGACCTAGGTGTCGCTGGAGTAACAGTAACAGAAGTAAAAGGGTTCGGACGTCAGAAGGGCCACACTGAGTTGTATCGTGGTGCTGAGTACGTTGTCGATTTCCTGCCCAAAGTTAAGTTGGAAATTGCACTGGCAGACGAGATGGTTGATAGCGCAGTAGAAGCTATTACCAATGCTGCTCAAACCGGCAAAATCGGCGATGGAAAAATCTTTATTTCAACGCTCGAAGAAGTCATTCGAATCCGCACCGGTGAAACCGGCGCTGAAGCTGTATAACAAGAGGCCTTAAAATGAATTCCGATATAATTGAAATCAAATATGCACTGGACACCTTCTATTTCCTGATGTCTGGTGTATTAGTAATGTGGATGGCCGCTGGCTTCTCCATGCTCGAAGCCGGTCTGGTTCGCTCTAAAAACACTACTGAAATCCTTACCAAAAACGTGGCGCTGTTTGCCATCTCTTGCTGCATGTACATGGTAATGGGCTACGCCATTATGTACGGCGGCAGTGCAGGCGGCTTTCTTCCTGACGTTTGGTTTGGCAACATTATTGGCAATGCGACAACTGAAGAAGTACTGGCTAGTGGTGGTGATACTTACTACTCCGGCGCATCTGACTTTTTCTTCCAGGTGGTATTCGTTGCTACGGCTATGTCGATCGTCTCAGGTGCAGTTGCTGAGCGCATGAAGCTGTGGGCATTCCTGGCCTTTGCTGTTGTGATGACTGGCTTTATCTATCCTATGCAGGGTATGTGGAAGTGGGGCGGCGGTTTCTTAGACGTTGCTGGTTTCCAAGATTTCGCAGGCTCTGGTGTTGTTCACCTCTGTGGTGCTACTGCTGCACTGGCTGGCGTAATCTTACTTGGCGCACGTAAAGGCAAGTACTCAGCTGACGGTAAAGTCAACGCGATTCCCGGCGCCAACATGCCTCTCGCGGCTATAGGTATGTTTATCCTGTGGATGGGCTGGTTCGGTTTCAACGGCGGTTCTGAGTTGATGGTGTCGAACATTGCTGAAGCGAACGCAGTATCTGACATCTTTGTTAACACTAACGCTGCTGCCGCTGGTGGCCTGCTAGCTGCTCTGGTTCTCGCTCAATTGCTTTACGGCAAAGCGGATCTGACTATGGCGGTTAACGGTGCACTGGCGGGTCTGGTTGCTATTACTGCTGAGCCTTTGGCTTGGACTGGCGGCGCTGCAACTCTGGTCGGTGCTGTTGGCGGCGTAATCGTTGTCTTCTCTGTGAAGTTCATGGATTCGATTCAGATTGATGATCCTGTCGGCGCCATCTCTGTTCACGGTGTTGTGGGTATCTGGGGTCTGCTGGCAGTCTGTTTCTCTGGCAACGACAGTGCAACTCTGGTCGGTCAGTTGACTGGTATCGCTGTGATCTTCGCCTGGACCTTTGTGACAAGCATGATTGTTTGGTCGATATTGAAAGCTGTTATGGGCATTCGTATCTCTCCAGAGCAAGAGTTTGAAGGCTGTGATATCGCCGAGTGTGGTATTGAAGCTTACCCTGAGTTTTCTTCAGGTAAATAGTTTTAAAGTTTTCCCCCCTTAGTAGTACCTGTAGTACCTTTCCGGGGCCAATTGGCCCCGGATTTTTTTTGTCTAAAATTTCTCCACCGAGTTTGTTAACAACCAATAAGCGGTGAATGGCTCTATAATAGGTATATTGGCTTATCTGAAGATGCAATTTCTATTTGAAACAGGTATCTTTACGGCAGAATTACAATTACTCGGAGAACTACATCAATGAAGTTAATTACAGCGATTATCAAGCCATTTAAACTCGACGACGTGCGTGAGGCACTTGCAGATGTAGGTGTGCAGGGCATTACCGTAACCGAGGTGAAAGGCTTTGGTCGGCAAAAAGGGCACACTGAACTCTATCGTGGTGCCGAATATGTGGTGGATTTTCTACCCAAGATTAAGCTCGAAATCGCCATTGGCCAAGAGATGGTCGACAGTGTGGTTGAAGCGATTGCCAAGGCCGCTGCCACTGGCAAGATCGGTGATGGCAAGATCTTTATCTCGACTCTCGATGAAGTGATTCGTATCCGCACCGGTGAGACGGGTGAGCAAGCCGTATAGTCAGCGTTGATATTTCAGTTAAGGCTTTCTTCTCGCAGAAAGTCTTGGCTGGTTGGACTGCCGGCGTTTTTAGCCTGCTATTTAACCGCTCTCTTAACCGCTCTCTAACCCCTTTAGGGAACCTCTGCGGAGTATTCAACTCCAATAAAGCCCCTAAAACTTTCTAGGATGGACAAGTGCATAACTCCCTAAATAAAATCAAAAGCCAAGTCAAAAGCCAAGTCAAAAGCAACTTTATCAGCGCCATCGCCATTTTCCTCGTCAGTCTCGGCTGTGCCCAGTGGTCCATGGCCGCTAGCGAAAAAGAAATTATTGGCCATCTTGCCGCGGTGCGCCCTGATCTTAACTTTGAGTTTGTCGGTGAAGCGGCACTGCCGGGTTTTTATGCCGTGCAAGTCAAAGGCGGTCCGCTGCTCTATGTCTCTGCCGATGGTGGACACTTCTTTGATGGCAATCTCTACCAAATTACCCGCAGCCAATTTCTTGATGTTCGCGACTTGGCATTAAATGGCGAACGTCGCGAACTGTTCGCCACTCGTCGCACTGATGACATGATCATTTTTAAGCCAGCGGGCGAGACTAAAGCGATCATCAATGTGTTCACTGATGTGGACTGTGGCTATTGCCGCAAGCTGCACAATGAAGTGCCCGAGCTAAATGCCATGGGCATCGAAGTGCGTTACCTGGCGTTTCCGAGAGCGGGTTTAGTCTCTGAATCCTTTGATCAAATTGCCACCGCCTGGTGTTCTGATACGCCCAATGAAACCCTCACGGCGATCAAGAATGGCAAGCGCGCCAGCACCGCAGTTTGTTCAGATAACCCTGTTGCTGCACATTATCAATTGGGTCAGTCTCTGGGCGTCACCGGCACTCCGGCGATTGTGTTAATGGACGGCACACTGATTCCCGGCTACAAACCTGCGGCTGAATTTGCTGCGTTATTTGGTTTGAACGCAAGCAACTGATTGGCAGCTGCTATATAGCTATAAAAAGCACCCGCTTTAGCGAATATCCCCCGCCCTTGCATTGACAGAGGGCGGCCTGCCATCTACTGTTGTGCCCTATGTTATTCACTCATTTTTAGTTCGGGGAAACACCTTGAAATCGGTAAAAGTCGGTATCTGCGGTCTGGGCACAGTTGGCTCAGGCACACTCAATCTTCTTCAACATAACGCCCAATTAATCAACCCTCGAGCCAACTGCGAAATCGCTGTTACTCAGGTGGGCGCGCGTCGCGATAATGCCAGCTGTGATACCTCTGCCGTGCAGGTCTCACGGGATATCTTTGAGGTTGCTAAAAACCCCGATATTGATATTGTCGTCGAGCTGATTGGTGGCACCACGGTGGCCCGTGATCTGGTGATGATGGCCCTGGACCATGGCAAGCATGTGGTCACTGCCAACAAGGCATTGATCGCCGAGCACGGCATGGAGATTTTCGCCCACGCCGAGAAGTGTAATCTGATCGTTGCCTACGAAGCGGCAGTGGCCGGAGGCATTCCGATTATTAAAGGTTTGCGTGAAGGCCTTGCTGGCAACCGTATCAACTGGATGGCTGGCATTATTAATGGCACCACAAACTTTATTCTCTCTGAGATGGACAGCAAAGGTCGTGAGTTTGCCGACGTGCTTACCGAAGCTCAGGAAAAAGGTTACGCCGAAGCCGATCCCACCTTTGATGTGGAAGGCATAGATGCTGCCCACAAACTGGTGATTATGGCCTCTCTGGCATTTGCTATTCCCCTGGACAGCACGTCAGTTTTCACTGACGGCATCACCAAGCTGGATCCTCAGGATGTGGCCAACGCCCGAGAGATGGGTTATGCGGTGAAGCATCTGGGTATTGCCCGCCAGACTGACAAGGGTATTGAGCTGCGAGTTCACCCAACCCTAGTGCCAAAAAGTTGTCTGATTGCCGGTGTTGATGATGTTCAAAACGCCGTGATGGTCAATGCGGATGCTGTTGGAACAACTCTGTTCTATGGCCCAGGCGCAGGCGCAGCACCCACTGCTTCCTCAGTGGTGGCCGATATCATTGATGTAGCACGAGTGATGAACAATGATCCCCAGAGCTGGATTCCAGCACTGGGCGTGCCCACTAATGCCGTCACAGCGCGGGATATTCTCGATATTCAAGAGATCGAAACCAGCTTCTATATGCGCTTCTCAGCTCTCGATCAGCCCGGCGTGCTGTCCACTGTCACCGGTATTATGGCCGATGCCGGTATCAGCATTGAGGCGATCAGCCAGAAAGAGCAGCCGGCCACGGAAGAGTATGTGGATGTGATTATCCTGACCAACATCACCTATGAGAAATCTCTGGATGCAGCGGTTGAGCAGATTGAACAACTTGAAACAGTACGTGGCAATGTAAGCTTTATCCGCGTCGAACACTTGGACCAGTAAATGAAATATATCAGCACCAGAGGCGGCGGCGAGCCAAAGAGTTTTGAAGAGGTTGTACTCACCGGTTTGGCCCCAGATGGCGGACTCTATGTCCCCCAGGAATTGCCCAAGTTTAGTCGTGAAGAGATCGCCTCATGGGCCGGTCTGTCTTATCAGGATCTGGCTTTAAAGATTATTACGCCCTTTGTCGATGGCGCCATTCCCCGCGACGACCTCAAACAGTTGATTGATAAATCCTATTCCACCTTCCGTCACGGCGGTATTGCACCGCTGATTCAGACCGGACACAACGAATGGATTATGGAGCTATTTCACGGCCCCACTCTGGCGTTTAAAGATTTTGCCCTACAGTTCTTGGGTAACCTGCTCGACTATATTCTCGCCAAGCGCAAACAGAAGGTCGTGATTATGGGTGCCACCTCTGGTGACACCGGCTCTGCGGCGATTGAAGGCTGCCGTCGCTGTGAAAATATCGATATCTTTATTCTGCACCCACACAATCGCGTGTCTGAGGTTCAGCGCCGTCAGATGACCACGGTTGCGGCAGACAATGTGCACAATATTGCTATGCATGGCAATTTTGATGACTGCCAGAATATGGTTAAAGCGAGCTTTAGCGACCAATCATTTTTGCCTGAAGGGCGTCAATTAGCCGCGGTAAACTCGATTAACTGGGCGCGGATTATGGCGCAGATCGTCTACTATTTCTGGGCTTCACTGTCATTGGGCGGGCCCCAGCGCAAGGTGTCATTCTCAGTTCCCACCGGCAACTTTGGCGATATTTTTGCCGGTTATTTGGCGCACAAAATGGGCTTGCCCATAGAGCAGTTGGTTATTGCCACTAACCAGAATGATATTTTACACCGCTGTATTAGCGAGAATGATCACAGCACTCGACCGTTGGAACAGAGCCTGGCGCCGAGCATGGATATTATGATCTCAAGTAACTTCGAGCGTCTGCTGTTTGATCTCTATGATAACGATGGCGCTGCTATTGCAGCGTTAATGAAAGATGCCAAAGCTGGGGATATGCAGCTCAGTGACTCGGTGTTGGTCAAGGCCCGCGAATTGTTTTCCAGTCATCGCTGTGACAATGACGGCATGCTGACAATGATTCGCAGCCTGTTAAAAGAAAGTGACTATTTGATGGATCCGCATACAGCGATTGGTCTGGATGCGGCGCGTCACTGTCGAGCTAATAATGAAACACCCATGGTGACCTTGGCCACTGCACACCCGGCTAAGTTCCCGGACGCGGTGCGCGAGGCAGGTTATCCTACTGACCCTGAGCTGCCGACTCATATGGCAGATCTGTTTGAGAAAGAAGAGCACTACACCGTGCTGGATAATGATCAGGCTGCAGTACAGGCGTTTATTGCAGGCAATATTACGGCGTAGCCATTGATAAAAAAGAGCGCTGTTAGCTCTTTTTTTGGTCTTTGCCTGCCCGACAATATTTTATCGTTGGGCAGGGTTTTCAAGAACAGCTCGGGCTGGTCAGTTTGCGTCAGGCTTAAAACTGCGTAGTTGGCAAATGCACCACAAGACCGTCTAGGCTATCGCTGACCGTAACCTGACAGGACAGGCGGCTGTTTTCTTTTGGCTCACTAACACAGTCGAGCAAATCCGTTTCCATCTCACCGGCAGGTTCGACTTTATCGACCCAATCCGCATCTATATAGCAGTGGCAGGTGGCGCAGCTGCATGAGCCGCCGCACTCGGCGACAATCCCGTCGATCATATTGTCAACGGCACCTTGCATCAGGTTGCTGCCGGCTTCCAGATTGATTTCCTGGCTCTGGCCATCGGCCTGAATATAAGTGACTCTGGGCATAACTGAACTCCGATAATAAATAATTTAATAGTGAATAATAGTAGCAGTAATCGTTAACTGGTTAACAGTGTTTTTAAAGACAGGCTGTCATCTGCCAGTTGCCCTGGGTCGAGCTGATTGCCCTGCATAATCAGGCGCTTGCCGAACATAAATTCCTGCGGTCGATTCACCGCATCCACCGCCAATAATTTGCCTTCGCGCATATAAAACGCAGCAAAGCTTCGGCTGCCGTCAATATCACCACGCACAACTACATCTGTATAGCCCTGGGAGAGACCGGCGATCTGTAGTTTGAGATCATATTGATCAGACCAGAACCAGGGCAGTGCTGAGTAGGGCTTGAGATTGCCACAAATAGTATTGGCTGCCACTGAGGCTTGGTCGAGTGCGTTTTGCACGGACTCGAGACGCAGATGGCGTTGATAGATTGGATTGTAATGGGAGGTGCAGTCGCCAGCGGCCAAAATATCTTCGTCGCTGGTGCGGGCATATTCGTCGACGACAATACCGTTGTCGATCTTCAGGCCAGCCTGTTCAGCTAACTCTGTGTTGGGTATTACGCCGACACCGATAATCACTAAATCTGCTTCATATTCAGCGCCGTTATGGCATTGCACGGACGCCACCTGCTTGTCGCCACTGATACTCACAGCTTGCACATCGGCAACAATTTCGACGCCTTCCTCTTGGTGAATGCGGGCATAGAACGCGGCCACTTCCGGTGCGGTGACGCGCTGTAAAATACGCGGCATGGCTTCGAGCACGGTGACCTGCATGCCGAGGCTGCGCAATGCCGAGGCGGTTTCCAGACCTATATAACCGCCACCGATGATTACTGCGCGCTTATTGGCGCCGGTAAACATTTTGATCTGTTGGGCATCATGGAGGTCACGCAAATAAAATACGCCGTTTAAATTCACACCGGGAATATCGATTTTCCGCACCCGTGCGCCGGTGGTCAGCACCAGCTTGTCGTAGTCGAGGGCCATGCCATCTTCGAGCAGTAGTTGCTTGTTGGGGCGATCAATGGCGGCGGCGGTGACGCCCATGGTGATGCCGACATTACATTTTTTGTAGACAGCGGCGGGGCGGATTAGGATTTGCTCGGCGGTTTTCGTTCCGGCTAAATAGTCTTTTGATAGCGGGGGACGATGGTAGGGTAGGGCATATTCATTGGAGATCATCGAGATGGAACCGGTCCATCCCTGTTGGCGTAAAGTCGGGGCGAGTTGGGCCGCTGCGTGGCTGGCGCCGATAATGATGCATCTGGACTTTGCTGCCATTGGTGGAGAGCTCCTGTAGAAAGTCGGCCTTGGTTGGGCGGCTTTGGCTTATTGTTATTTGCGTATAATTATACAGGCTTTGAATAAAACAAACACAAGTGTCTTTAATATTTTTGGCTGTTTTTTTGCTCTCTGGTTTTGATTATTTTAATGCAAAAAAAAAAGGATCTCAGCCAGTCGGCAGGAGATCCTTCGGTTCGCT
>Ga0206127_1001567_pt1 | contig 24673 bp, 18 predicted proteins | sample Helgoland_Spring_6_FD_148646 | JGI IMG/M metagenome (GOLD analysis project Ga0206127, IMG submission 148646) | Pelagic subsurface seawater microbial communities from Kabeltonne, Helgoland, North Sea - Helgoland_Spring_Bloom_20160419_1 | ecosystem: Environmental > Aquatic > Marine > Epipelagic ...
AAGCAGAAACTGCAGAAGCATTTTTAGAATTTTTCTTATGGTTGCATGAGAAAAAAAATATAATTACAAAAGAAAAAATAATGCCTCTGTCTAGTTTCATTTCATTTATTTTAAGCGATTACCAAATTATTTGGAGAAACATTTACCAGTTCCCCATCTACTAAAATTTTCACTTCTTTTTTACCTTCTAATTCAAAGTGATTTCCATTTTGAGAGATATTTACAGTAATTACCTGGTTTCTAAAATTCACTTTAAAAGAGTATGATTTCCATCCTTTTGGAATTTTTGGTGTAAAAGAAAGCATATTATTTACAATTCGCATTCCTCCAAAACCTTCTACAATACTCATCCAAGTTCCTGCCATAGAAGTAATGTGTAAACCTTCTTCTACTTCGTGATTGTAATCGTCTAAATCTAAACGAGAAGTACGTAAATAAAACTCATAAGCCTGCTCCATTCTATTTAATTTTGCTGCTTGGATACTATGTACACAAGGAGAAAGTGAGCTTTCGTGCACCGTAAATGGCTCGTAAAAATCGAAATGACGTTCCAATTCTTCCGCAGAAAAATGATCTTCAAACATATAGAATCCCTGAAGTGTATCTGCTTGTTTAATATATGGAGAGCGTAAAATTCTATCCCAACTCCATTTTTGATTAATAGGTCTTTGGCTTTGATCTAAATCTTTAACTGTTATTAATTCTTTATCTAAAAAGCCATCCTGCTGCATAAAAATATTATGTTTTTCTGAATAAGGAAAATACATATTTTCAGCAACATTTTTCCAAGAAGCCAATTCTTTATCAGTAAAATTTACCTTTTGCTTTATTCTGATATAATCGGAAATATGATCATTTTTAATAATATCAATATTTTCTAAAGCATATTCAATACACCATTTTGCAATATAATTTGTGTACCAATTGTTATTGACGTTATTTTCATATTCATTAGGACCAGTTACACCTAACATTACATATTTATTTTTATCCGAAGAAAAATTGACTCTTTGATGCCAAAAACGTGCAATACCTATTAAAACTTCTAGACCTTTTTCTGGTATGTATGAAAAGTCCTCTGTAAATCTGTGGTAATTATAAATGGCAAAAGCAATAGCTCCGTTTCTGTGAATTTCTTCAAAGGTAATTTCCCATTCATTATGACACTCTTCACCATTCATAGTAACCATTGGATACAATGCTGCTCCATTTATAAAACCTAGTTTTGCAGCATTTTCAATAGCTTTATCCAAATGTTCATATCTGTATTCTAGCAAAGTTCTAGCCACAGATTGATCTTTGGTTGCCATATAAAAAGGAATACAATACGCTTCTGTATCCCAATAAGTACTTCCCCCATATTTTTCACCCGTAAACCCTTTAGGACCAATATTTAAACTTGCATCGGTTCCTAAATAAGTTTGATTTAATTGAAAAATATTAAAACGAATTCCTTGTTGTGCTTTTACATCACCCTCTATTGTGATGTCTGACATGTTCCAAATTTGCTGCCAAGATTGTTTTTGCATTTCTAACAGAGCATCAAACCCAAAACTTACTGCTTTGTCTAATATATCTTTTGCAACAGCAATTAACTCATTTTTATCATGATTTCTATCCACTACATAACCCCCAAACTTTTGAATTGTATAGGTTTGATTTTGATTTATTTTTTGCTGATATGAGCAAAAAGCAGCGTTATTTGTTTTCTGATTGTTACAGTCTATAAGCACCTCTTCATGATCTATAAAAATCCTAGATTGCATAAAAGTACAAGTATGAAAATGTGTTTTCATAGTGCGTGCTTCTACAAATGATTGATGATTATTTTGAGAAACTCCTAATATGTCCCAAAATTGATCATCCCAGTTGGTATCTTCATTTGTAACTCCTGCATCAACATAGGGTGAAAATTTTATTCTTGCTTCAGAATTCAAAGGAGTAACACTGTAACTTATTGCGCCAACTTCATCCAATTCTAAGCTTAAAAAACGCTTTGTTTCTACTTTTATTTTGATTCCGTTTTGTAACTCGGCTTCAAAGTTTCGAGACAACCAACCTTCTTTCATATTTAGTTCTCTCTTAAAATTAAATACATTTTTACAGGTATTTAAATCTAATTCTTCATCATTAATTGAAATATTAATTCCAATCCAATTTGGAGCATTTAATACTTTTGCAAAATATTCTGGATAGCCATTTTTCCACCATCCAACACGTGTTTTATCTGGATAATAAACTCCTGCAATATAACTTCCTTGAAAAGTATCTCCTGTATATTTTTCTTCAAAATTTGCTCTCTGTCCCATTGCACCATTTCCAATACTGAACAAACTTTCTGAAGATTTTACCATATTTGGATCAAAACCTTCTTCAAGGATTGACCAAGCATTTGGTATGATATAATCTTGATTCATTTTAATTTTCTATTAAATTTTTAATAAAATCGGTACTGATTTGTGTAAAATCTGTAAAATTGAATTGCGCTTCATTTAATACATTTTTATCTCCAATACCAATACTCGTCATTTGTGCTGCATTTGCGGCTTGTATACCCGCAACAGCATCTTCAAAAACCACACAATTGTTTGCATCAACCCCCAATTGTTTTGCTGCTAACAAGAAAACCTCTGGATCTGGTTTTGCCTTTGTTACATTATTTCCATCCACTATAGAATCAAAATAAGATAACAAACCAACTTTTTCTAAAATAGGTTGTGCATTTTTACTTGCTGAACCTAAAGCAATTGGAATGTTTCTTTCTTTTAAAAATTCTAATACTTTAGGAACGTCTGGAAGAATTTCTGATTCATCCATATTTTTTATAAACTCTAAATAATCAAGATTTTTCTCAATCATCCAAGTATCAAATTGTTCTTGTGTTGCTTCTATTTTTCCAATAGCTAGCAAAATCTCTAAACAGCGCTTTCTACTTACACCTTTAAATAATTCGTTTTGTTCTTGGGTAAATTCGAAACCTAATTCATTGGCTAACTTTTTCCAAGCTAAATAATGGTATTTGGCTGTGTCTACAATAACACCGTCCAAATCGAATATAAATCCTTTTTTCATCTTTTAATTTTCTTCTTGATAACTAATCGCATTTTTATTGGTAATTAGAAAATTACACAAACCTGCAATAACTAAACTAATTCCGGCTACTGTCATAGCATTAATAGCTGCTTCTCCTAATAAATTAGAAACATAATTAATACCACCTAATGCAGCAATAATTTGTGGAATTACAATAAACATATTAAAAATCCCCATAATTACACCCATTTTTTTTGGATCTACAGAACTAGATAACATGGCATAAGGCATAGATAAAATACTTCCCCAAGCAAAACCAATTAATATAAAACTGTAGATTAAAGTTTCTGGTGAAGCATAATTCATATACAAAAACCCTATACCTCCTAACATCAAAGAAGCCATGTGCACATATTTTCTATTGATATTTCTTTTAGATGTGTATAAAGTAAGTAATAATGCAAATGCCATTGACGATAAACCGTAAACACCCATGGCAGAACCAACTAAATTAGATGATTCTTGAAATTGGGTATTCGCTAACTTAAAAGCTTCCGCTTGAATATTGTCGGCCATATTATAGGCAGATTCAATTGGAGCTGGAGTTTGGAAAACATGCTCTGTTAGGGCTGGATTGGCTAAACTCCACATTGTGAAAAATGCAAACCAAGAGAAAAACTGGATAACTCCTAATTTTTTCATTGTAGTTGGCATACTTCCAATATTGTTTAAAATATCTGGAATAAAATTATTTTTCTTTGCCTTTTCTTTTTTAAACTCCTCCATATCTTCTGGTGGATATTCATCAGTTGTAAAAACTGTGTAAAGAATACTTGCTAAAAAAACAAAAGCACCAATTGCGAATGCAACTTTCACAGACATCGGTACAATACCAATTTCAGCTTCATTGCTGACACCAAATTGAGAAACCATCCAAGGTAAATTACTTGCAACCCAAGTTCCTATTCCAATGATTAGTGTTTGAACTACAAAACCATAAGATCTTTGAGATTGAGGCAATTTATCTGCTACCAAGGCTCTAAATGGTTCCATTGCAACATTAATAGATGCGTCTAAAATCCATAAAAATCCAGCAGCAACCCAAAGTGCAGGAGAATTAGGAACAAAAAATAAAGATATTGAACTTAAAATTGCACCCACTAAAAAATAAGGTCTTCTTCTACCCCATTTTACACTCCAAGTTCTATCACTCATATAACCTATAATAGGTTGTACAAGCAATCCTGTAAGTGGCGCAGCAATCCATAGTAAAGGAATATTTTCTTTACCTGCTCCTAAAGTTTGAAAAATTCTTGACATAAATCCACCTTGTAGGGCGAATCCAAATTGTATTCCTAGAAATCCAAAACTCATGTTCCAGATTTGCCAAAAGCTTAATTTACGCTTTTCCATTATCGAATATTATTAATGAATATTACGATAAGTGTTTCGACTTATCAATTATTTAAAATTGTGGAATATAATCTATTGATAAATCTTAATATGGCAACAAATATATTTAAATTTTAAATAGTTGATAAAAAAAAATCAAAAAAAATACGACGACGGTTTCGTAGTTCTCAAGAAACTAAAAATTTCTACGAAGACGGTTTCGTAGATTCTCGCAATTTTAAATCACTAGAAATCACAATTTTTTTTGGTTTAAAATTTTCTGATTCTTTTTCTATTCTCTCTATTAATAATTCTACTGCTTGCCTTCCCATAGTCATCCCATGTTGCGCAATTGTAGTAATTGAAGGCGACGAATATTCAGAAATCAATCCGTCTGTAAAACCTATAACAGAAAGGTCTTCAGGCACATTTAACCCATTTTCTTTTGCTACACGCATCGTTTTTGCAGCATAAATTTCATTTACTGCGAAAACTCCGTCAATGTCTTGTTTAAAAGCTTTGTTTATTTGATCTTTAATATTTGATTCTTCATCAATTTCTACTATAAGACGCTCATCGGTTTTTATGTATGCTTCAATTAAGGCCTTTTCATATCCTTGCCTTCTTAAAGTACCTACATTTACGTGTTTAGGAGTTGTGATTAAAGCTATTTTTTTTCTGTTATTATCCAACAAATGTTTGGTTGCTTTATACCCAGCACCAACATCATCAACAACAACTTTATCACATAAAATATCATCTACAACTCTATCAAAAAGCACTAAAGGAATCTCTTCAGAAACCAACTCTTTAAAATGATTAAAATCCTTATTACCAAGTGTTTCACTAGCTATTGAAACAATAATACCATCTACACTTCCGTTAGACAAAACCTTTAATGTTTCTACTTCTTTTTTATATGATTCGTTAGAAAAACACACCATAATGTTGTACCCTTTGGCATTGGCTCCTTCCTCTATTCCCATAATTACTGTTGAGAAAAAGTGATGTACAATTTTGGGTAAAATAACACCAATTACTTTAGTCTTTTGATTGCGTAATTGTAAGGCTAAATGATTGGGTTTGTAGTTATAAAGGTTTGCATAAGCTTGTATTTTTTGTTTGGTTTCAACGCTAATTTCGTGACTATCTTTTAAAGCCTTAGATACCGTTGATGTTGAAACTCCCAACTCTTTTGCAATTGTCTTAATGGTAATTTTTTGCTTCATTTTTTATAAAGAATAATATTTTTTACTTTTAAATTATAAAATCCGTAATTTTTAACCAAAAAAGTTATTAACACGAAACCGTTTTCGTGGCCCTGCAAAAATTTAAATCAGCGGACTAATCACTATATTTATCAGGTGGAATATTAATTTATTGTTAAACAAAATCAAATTTACAGTTATTATTTAACAAATTATACATGAAAAAATTTAAATTATTATTAATTGGGATTCTTTTATCATCCACCTTTACAATGTTTGCGCAACAAACAGTAAAAGGTATTGTAAAAGAACAATCATCGGGTAAGCCTTTGCCAGGTGTTAGTGTGCTGGTTAAGGGGACTAGTAATGGAGTTCAAACAGACTTCGACGGAAACTTTACACTAGAAAAAGTAAAAGCAGGCGATATTCTTCTTTTTCAATATTTAGGATATGCAGATAAAGAGGTTGTTATTGGTACCAACTTCAATTTAAATGTGCTTTTAAGCGAATCTTCAGAACAATTAGATGAAATTATTGTAGTTGGTTACGGAACCACTACAGTTAAAGATGCAACTGGTTCTGTGGAGTCTATCACTGCGAAAGACATGACAAAAGGTAATATTGTAACTGCTGAGAATTTAATTAGCGGTAGAGTTGCAGGGGTTAACATTACAACAAGCGGTGCTCCAGGTTCTGGTTCTCAAATTAGAATTCGTGGTGGTTCTTCTTTAAATGCGTCTAACGATCCATTGATTGTTATTGATGGCTTACCAATTCAAGGAGTTGATTTAAATAGTATTAACCCTAACGATATTGATTCTTTCTCTGTACTAAAAGATGCTTCTGCCACTGCAATATATGGTTCTAGGGGAGCAAATGGAGTTATTATCATAACCACTAAAAAAGGTAGATCTGAATATTCTTTAGATTATGACTACCAAGTTGCATTCGGAGAAATAAAAGATAGAATAAATGTTTTTGATGCGAATGCTTTTAGAGATATTATTGGCCAAAGAAGACCTAGTGATATTGGCTTATTGGGTAACGCAAATACAAACTGGCAGGATGAGGTTTTGCAAAATTCTGTTTCTACACAACATAACATTTCAGCGAGAGGTGAAATTTTTGGTTTTATACCTACTAGACTTTCTGTAAATTTCTCTGAAATTGAAGGAAATATACTTACTTCTGAGTTTGATAGAGCAAATGTTTCTTTGGCAATGAGTCCATCTTTTTTTGATGACCATTTAAAAGTAAACTTAACTTATAATAGAGCCTTTGTAAATGAAAGATATGCTGATGCAGGGCAAATAAATGCTGCTTTGCGTTATGATCCTACACAACCCGTATACGATGCAAGTTCTCCTTTTGGTGGCTTTTATCAACATACAGTGAATGGAGTTGTTCAAAACGGAACACAAAATCCAGTAGCTTCATTACTTCAAAATGAAAATAGAAATAACAGATTCAGACAATTTGGTAATTTAAAAATAGACTACAAATTACATTTTCTTCCAGAAATGACTGCATCTATTTCTGCCGGTTTTGACAAGTCAGAAACAAATGGGACTGGTTTTAGTCCATTAACGGTGCCATCAACAACTAATGTATTTGGTAACGATTCTGAAGGCACGTCTGAATCTCTTAACGAAAATATAAATGCTACTCTTAATTATGTGAATAATTTCGGGAAGTTAAAGACTGATATTTTAGTAGGATACGATTACCAATCTTTTGAAAGTTCTGGTAAATCATCTGGTAACAGAAGAGACCCTAATAGCTTTGCAACAACATTTGCTAGTACACCTGTTGTTTTAGTCGGTTTTTTATCAAGAGCAAATTTAACCTTTAATGAGAAATACTTATTAACTTTAAACTATAGAAGAGATGGAACATCTCGTTTTGGCGGCAATAATAGATGGGGTGATTTTGGAGGAGCAGCTATAGCTTGGAGAATGAGTGATGAGAATTTCTTAAAAGACAGTAAAGTAATATCTGATTTAAAACTTAGAGCTTCTTATGGAGTTAATGGACAGCAAGATATTGGTGGTGCAAGTTCATTGTATTTAGATGTATATAGATTTGGAAATCAATCTTCACAATATATTTTTGGAGGAAATCCAATTTTAGCTACAATACCTAGCGCAATAAATGAAGATATAAAGTGGGAAACTACAAGAACAATTGAATTAGGTTTAGATTATGGTTTATTTAACAACAGAATATCTGGTTCTGTAAATGTTTTTCAAAAAAACTCAACAGACCTTTTGTCAATAGCACCTGTAGCTGATGGTTCTAATTTTACAAATAGAATTCAACAAAATATTGGTGATTTGCAAGTTAATGGTATTGAGTTTAGTTTAAATGCAGATGTGATTAAAAATGAAGATTTTAACTGGAATATCAACTTTAACACAACCTATTTAGACAGAGAAATAAAAGAATTGGCTTTAGGACAAGATATTACAGTTGGTGGTATTGCTGGAGGTACTGGTAATTTTATTCAATTATATAGCCAGGGTTTTGCACCAAACGCTTTTTATGTATTTAAACAATTATATGATACAGCTGGTAACCCAATTGAAGGAGCTTATGCAGATTTAAATGGAGATGGAGTTACAAATTCTAGTGACAGATATTTAAAAGGAAATCCACAAGCAGATTTTACTTTTGGTTTTCAATCTAACATGAATTACAAAAACTTTGATTTAGCATTCAACTTAAGAGCAAGTTTAGGAAATTATGTTTATAACAATGTTAATTCTTCTGGAGCTCAGTATGCGCTACTTCAAGATAATGCTGTTTTAGGTAACATACCAACATCTGTTTTAGATACTAACTTTTTAAATACTTCAGATGTAATTATTTCTGATATTTACTTAGAAAATGGTTCTTTTTTAAGAATGGATAATATTACTTTGGGATATACTTTTGATAGACCAATCAAAAAATTTACTTCAAATAGTATTCGTCTTTGGGCTGGTATGCAAAATGTATTCTTATTAACCAACTATTCAGGCTTAGACCCAGAATTAGCTGGAAATGGAATTGATAATACAAATTATCCAAGACCAAGAACATTTTTGGTTGGTGCTAATATTAAATTTTAATAGCTAATAAATTTAAAAATGAAAAAAATATTTAAAATAGAAAAAATTGTAACCCTAATATTGGTAATGGTTGTGGTTTTATCCTCATGCACAAATGATTTGGATATCACACCAAAAGATGATCAAGACTTGTTGGGTGAAGAGTTCTTTGCTGACGAAACAGCTTACCAAAGATTATTGGCTGGTGTTTATGCAAATTTATCATTAACAGGAGTTGATGGCGCTGGTTCTTCAAATATTCAAGGTTTAGATGCAGGTACTAGTCAGTTTGGTAGAGTATTATTATACCTACAAACCTTATCTGCAGACCAAATGATTTGGTCTTATGAAAATGACCCAGGAACTAGAGAAATTCAACGTAATATTTGGAATGCTGATGATCCTATAGTTTTAGGTATGTGGGGAAGATCTCATGTTAGTATAGCTTTTGCAAATAATTTCTTGAGAGAAACTACAGATGAAAAGTTAAACTCGAGAAACGTATCTGATGCTACAAAATCAGAAATTGTTCAGTATAGAGCCGAAGCTCGTTTATTAAGAGCAATGTCTTACTACTACATGATGGATTTATTCGGACAAGCTAATTTTGTAACCGAAGAAGATCCTTTAAACTCTCAACCGCAAGTATACAATAGACAACAACTTTTTGATTTTATTGAAGCTGAATTGAAAGCGATTGAAGAAGATTTAGCTGAACCAAAAGCTAACGAACATGGAAGGGCTGACAAAGGAGTTGCATGGACAATTTTATCTAAAATTTACTTAAATGCAGAAGTTTATATCGGACAACCAAAATATACTGAATGTTTAGAGTACACTAAAAAAATTATTGGAGGCGGTTATGCTTTAGCTGATAATTACTTGCATAACTTTATGGCAGATAACAATACAAATTCTGCAACTAATGAAATTATTTTCCCTTTAATTTCTGATGGTGCTTTTACTCAAAATTATGGACCAACTACAGTTATGATTAATGGTTCTGTTGGTAGTATAGAAGTTAATGGTACTGCTTTAGGAGTTAGTGAAAGTGGATGGGGAGGAGCCCTAAGATTAAGAAAGCAATTTGTAGAATTGTTTGATGCTAGCATTTTTAATAATGATACTAGAAATACAATTATTTCTGGATCAAGAAATCTAGAAATCACAGATATCTCAGATAAAGATCAAGGTTATATTTTAGAAAAATACTCTAATGCAACTTCTACTGGAAGTTTTGGAGTAGATCAAACTTTTGTAGATACAGATTTTCCATTATTCAGATTGGCAGACATCTATTTAATGTATGTAGAAGCTCATTTAAGAGGTGGTGCTGGAGCAGACCCTGTAGATGCTGTAAACTATATGAATGCTTTAAGAACAAGAGCTAATAACCCACAAGATAATTTAACACTAACTGATTTAACGTTAGATTTTATTATTGATGAAAGAGCTAGAGAATTACACTGGGAAGCACATAGAAGACAAGATTTAATCCGTTTTGGAAGATTTACTGGTGGTGCTTACAATTGGGCCTGGAAAGGAAATGGTAGCAATGGAATTTCAATTCCTTCTTACAGAAAACTGTATCCAATACCTTCTGCTAGTTTAGCTTCAAACCCAAATTTATCTCAAAATGACGGGTATTAAAAATAAAAAACATTTAGAAATGAAAAAAAATATAAAACGATTTTCAGCAATTACAATCATAGGTTTATTTCTATTGATATTCAATGGATGTGATGATGAGTCTGAGTTATTTACAATTTCTGAAAATCCGACAGCAGCAACCTTAGCTAGCTTAGATTTTACAGAACTAACATTAGACCCTGTTAATACCAATAACCCTGCAATTAATTTAAATTGGAGTTCAGCAGATTATGGAATTCAATCATCAATAAATTATTCAATTGAATTTTCAAGTGATGAGGCCTTTACTGCGCCTTTTACAGCCTTAAATGTTACAGGAATTAATGCAGTCACAATGTCCATGGCAGAAGTTAATTCTTCTGCAGGTAATGCTGGTTTAAACCCTTTTGAGTGGAAACCGGTATATATTAGAGTTGTATCTTCTTTAGGAACACAAAATGCTGAACAGACCGTTTCTAACTCAATTCAAGTTAATGTATATCCATTTTTCAATTATACATTCAGTGACTTTTATTTAGTTGGGGACGCAACCTCTCCAGGATGGAATAACAATAACAATAATCCTGCATTATTTAGAGATGAAACAGACAGCAATGTATACTATTACACAGGTCGTTTTTCTGAAAATGGACACTTTAAGGTTTTAAGCACAAAAGGATTGTGGCAACCACAGTATGGTACTGATGATGGTAGTACAGTAGGTGCAAACTTAGGAAGTGGGTCAGATCCAGAGCGTTTCCCTTACGGAGGTGGTGCTGGGATCCCTGAAGGATATTATACGTTTACTTTAAACTTTGCAACAGAAACATTCTCTTTCGTTGAATTCGACGAAACAGGAATTACAAGTCCTAATTCATTAACTTTAAAAGGATCTAGTACTGCCGATGTTGCAATGTCGCCATTGGCATTTGACGGTCATATTTGGTTTGCGAATAGTGTACGATTAACACCTGGAGAAATTCAGTTTTCTACAGATGCAGGAAACTTATGGGGGAGCTCGAGTTCTTTCTCTGGAGTTGCGACAGATGGTGGAGAGTCAATCCCTGTAATTGTTGAAGATGACTATGATGTTTGGTTTAATGATTTAACCGGGCGTTATATTCTTATTCCTTTGAATTTATAATATCAACATAATAAAAAATAAAAAATGAATATTTATATAAAAAAAGTAAGCTATCTAATTTTATCTCTTACACTTCTTTTGGGAGCATGTGAGGTAGAAGAAAGCTTAATAGTTACAACACCAGACCCTGAGTTTACTTTGGATACTCCTGGAATTAGCAATGTATTCTTAAACTTTTCATTACCAGAAAACCCTGCTTTCACACTTTCTTGGAAAGATGAATTATCAAGTAATGCAGATTATACTGTGGAAATGTCTACAAGTACAGACTTTACAAACCCTGTTGCATTAGGAAATACAACAGAAAGTAATTTCTCCATGACAGTATCCGATTTTAATCAATCCATTAATGATGCTGGAGTAACCTCATTTAGTGATGTTGCTGTTTACATGAGAGTTAAAACTGCTGAAAGAAATACAAATACTATTTTACTTTTAGTTACTACATATCCTGTAAACCCTCCTACAATTACAGGAATTTCTGACGGAGATCAATTTATTTTGTCTTTAGATAACAACGATGCCGTTGCTTTAACTATGGGATGGGATGATCCAATTTTAAGTTCTTCTTTAAATTTAGATATTCAATATATCGTAGAAGCAGATTTACCCGCTAATAATTTTGTAGCCCCAATTGAACTAGGGAGTGTAAATAATATGAATGAAATTTCATTCACCAATGCCAAATTAAACGGTGCGGCAATAGAAGCAGGCATACCTGTAGATGCTACTGGAGATTTAGCAATAAGAGTTAGATCCATAATTATTGATGCAAACACAGGTACTGCTTTAGAAAGAACAACTCCAGAGGTAACTATTAATGTAACCACTTATTTAACTGTTTTAGATTTATCTACAACTTGGGGGGTTGTTGGCTCTGCTGCAAATAACTGGGGAGCTACTCCAGATTTACCATTCTTTAAAACAGATGTAGATGGAGTTTTAGCTGCTTATGTTACATTAACAGATGGTGAAATTAAGTTTAGAGAAAATAATGATTGGGCTAATAACTACGGTAGTGATAGTTCTACAGGTGGTAATTTAGTTGCTAGTGGTGGAAACTTAACAGTTTCAGCAGGTGCTTATAAAATTGTTTTAGATTTAAACAACCTCACTTATACCAAAGAAAACTTTTCTTTAGGTATTGTTGGTGGAGCTTACAACAATTGGGGTGCAACTCCAGATTTTATGTTAGAGTACGATCAATATTCAAATGTATTCAGAGGAATCGTTAATTTAATTGATGGTGAAATGAAATTCAGAATGAATAATGATTGGGGAACTAACTGGGGAGATGACGGCACTGACGGCACATTAGATGCTAGCGGAGCTAATATACAAGTTACAGAAGGTATTTATATAGCAACTGTAAATTTAAATGACCTAACCTATACCTTAGAGGAGATAGATTATGTTTGGGGCCTTGTTGGTGGAGCATACAACAATTGGGGTGCAACTCCAGATGCTCAATTTAAAAGAGACTGGTCTAAACCATTTAATGAAGTTTGGATATTGGAAGACGTAACTTTAATAGACGGAGAATACAAATTTAGAGCTAATAATGATTGGGGAACTAATTATGGAGATGATGGAGCTGATGGCGTTTTAGAACTAAATGGAGCAAATTTAAATACTACAGCTGGTACCTACACCTATACGTTAGATTTCTCAGATCCAAGTGCACCAACATACACTAAAAATTAATTTATAAAAAAAAAGGTTACTCATCTTTTTGGGTAACCTTTTTATTACTAACTATGAAAAAAACAATACTTCTATTTTTATTTCTATCTACTATTATTTTTTCTCAAGAACAAACTGGAACATTTACTGTTTCTCCTTCCACTTTTGAGGAAAATGAAGAAATTACAATTACAGTTTCTGGTGTAAACCCTGCTATTTGGGGTGTATCTGATGTTTATTTATGGGCATGGTCTTTTAATCAAAGTGATTTAGATCAAACTCCTACAAATGCAGTTGATTCGCCTACAAATGGTTCATGGACAAGCTCCAATGAAGCTCAAAAAATGACCAACAATGGTAATGGCAATTATTCATTTACCTTTATCCCTTCCACTTTTTATGCCAGAACAGGTTTAAAACAAATTGGTATGCTTGTAAAAGCAAAAAATGGTACAGGAGATAAAAAAACACAAGATCAATTATTTAATGTCGGTAAGTTTCAATTGACATTAAACTCTCCTACAGAAACAATTACACTTTTAAATTCTGGAGAAACTTTAGCAATTTCAGCATCCACAAGTTTAGCCGCAGATTATACTTTAAAAGCAAATGGTACTTCAATAAATACTGCAACAAATAGCACCACATACTCATTTACACCCACAATTACAGAAAATACTATTTTTGTTTTAGAAGCAACAAATGTTGGAACTATAGAGTCTGAAACATTTAATGTAGTGGTTCCTTCTTTTGTTGAAGAAGAGATACCTGCAGGATTAGTTGACGGAATCAATTATTCTGATGACCCAACGAAAGCAACTCTAGTGCTTACTGCTCCAGGAAAAGAATACATTGAAGTGGCTGGTAGTTTTAATAATTATCAACCAACTTCAGATTTTGGTATGAAAAAAGACCCCAATTCAGATAAGTTTTGGTTAGAATTAACAGATTTAGTAAGTAATCAAATAGAAACATATCAATATTGGGTATACGACACAACTCCAAATACAAACTCACCACGTATTGTTAAAACTGCAGATCCTTTCTCTCCTTTGTTATTATCTCCTTTTGATGATCCTGGTATTTCTGAGGAAACTTATCCTAATATGCCAGCTTATCCTGCAGGACAAGAGAGAGAAGTAACGGTTTTACAAACTGGGCAAGCTCCTTATGATTGGCAAGTTACAGACTTTCAAAAACCCAAAAAAGAAGACTTAATTGTTTACGAAGTATTAATCAGAGATTTTGATACCAACAGAAATTACCAAGATTTAATTGATAAAATCGATTATTTTAAAAATCTAAACATTAATGCCATTGAATTAATGCCTGTAATGGAATTTGACGGCAATGAAACTTGGGGTTATAATACAGGATTCCATTATGCACTAGACAAGTTTTACGGTTCACAAGATAAATTTAAAGAATTTGTAGATGTTTGTCATCAAAATGGAATTGCAGTAATACTAGATATCGCTTTAAATCATGCAACTGGTAGAAATCCTTTGGTAAGAATGTGGATGGATGACGCCGATAACAACGGATGGGGAGAACCTTCTTCTGATAATCCTTATTTTAATACTGTTGCAAAACACAGTTACAGTGTATTTAGCGATTTTAATCACCAAAGTAATTTAACTCAAGAATATTCAAAACGTGTTATTAAACATTGGATAGAAGAATATAATATTGATGGTTTCCGATGGGATTTAACAAAAGGATTTACTCAAAATTGTTCTGGCAGTGATGAAGGTTGCACTAACTCTTATCAACAAGATAGAGTTGATGTACTAAAATCTTATGCTGATTATTCTTGGAGTATAGATGCAAATCATTACGTAATTTTTGAGCATTTAGGTGCTAACGCCGAAGAACAACAATGGGCGAATTATAAAGATGGCATTATGATGTGGGGCAAATTAACTGACCCTTATAATGAACTTACAATGGCAACTTCAGGCAGTAAGAACTTTAGCGGAATGGGCCATAAAAGCAGAGGTTTTAACCAACCAAGACTTTTAGGATATGCAGAAAGCCACGATGAAGAACGCTTAATGTATAAAAATATTACTTTTGGTAACAACTCAACGGCTTCTCATAATGTAAGAGAATTAAATACAGCTTTATCTAGAATGTCTGCTTTGGGTGCAGTTACTTTAACAATTCCCGGTCCAAAAATGATTTGGCACTTTGGAGATTTAGGTATGGATATTTCTATTTTTACTTGTACTAACGGAAGTATTAATAATGATGGTTGTAAATTAGACACCAAAAATCAACCTCAATGGCAAGAAAATTGGCTTACAAATGCAAATAGAAAAATTATTTATGATGATTGGTCTAGAATAAATTTACTAAAAACGTCTTTACCTGTTTTTGAAGGTGATTATACCATTACTTCCGGCAGTTTAACTCCTAGAATTGATATTTTTGAGACAAGTATTCCTGAAACTGATTTGAGAAATGTGATAATTTTAGCAAATTTTGATGTTGTTGCACAAACCGTAAACACCAACTTTCCTCTTGCTGGAGCTTGGGTAGACTTAATGGATCCTTCAGGAAATACAACTTATGCTGCAAGCACTGTTACTTTGCAACCAGGTGAATTTAGAATATTTGGTAACCAACAAGCAACACTTTCTACGGATGACAATACTATTGAAAGTAGCTTAAGAATTTACCCAAACCCTGCAACACAATCTTTTTCAATTTCTAAAGATGTAAAAGATTTAAAGATATATGACATCACAGGAAAAAAAGTAAAACAGTTTTCTAAAAGCACAATAATAAATAAAGTGTTTTCTGTAACTGATTTAAATACCGGTATTTATTTTGTTAGAATTAAAAATGATTCAAATAAAATGATTACCAAAAAACTAATTATTAATTAATCTAAAAATGAAAATTATGAAAAAAAAATATTTTTTATTGCTGTGTAGTTTACTCGTAGGTATTACTATGCAAGCACAGGTTTCCTATACTGGTAATGGAAATTCTAATTTTGGAGGAACTGTAGGTGGCTCTAGTCTGAACTTATCAGATGATGGAACAACTCTGACTTTCGCCTTTACAAGAGGAGGTTCTACATTAGATAATATTGTTGTAATCTATATTGATTCAAAAACAGGCGGGTTTTCAGATACATCAACTCTTCAAGATGCGCAAGATGGTGGTAGAAGAGCGACATCTTCTTATACTGGTACCCAAGGAACCTTAGTAACATTTCCATCAGGATTTGAAGCCGATTACGCAGTAACTTTTGCTAATAACTTTGCTGTAGGTTTTGAACTAGTAGCTGGTGGTAATAACTCACATAATGTTGTTGGTTCTGCTGCAATATCTCCAAGTGGAAACAATGCAGCAACAACGCATAACGTTACTATAAATTGGGCTGATTTAGGAATAAGTGCTACAGATAATTTTAAATTTATTGTTACTTATATCAGTGATTCTGGATTTATGTCTGATGAGGTAATTGGTGATTCAAGTGTTTCTGGAAATCCAGGTTTCAATGGATCTTTAACTTTTACAGGAAATAGAACTTACCCAAACACATGGACAGGTGCTGCTTCTACAAACTTTAATGATGGTGGAAACTGGTCTAATGGAACAATAGATACAAATGATAATTTGTTTATTCCTTCTGGTTTAGGGACTTACCCAACCTTGTCAGCAACTACCTCTACACCAAGCATTGTGGTTAAATCTGGAGCCTCTTTAACTGTAGCTTCTAACTTAGGTTTAACAGTAACTGGTAACTTTAATAATGCAGGAACTACAACAGTTAATTCTGGTGGTTCTTTAATTGTAGGTGGTACATCAACAGGAAATTTAACTTATAACAGAAACTTATCTACATTAAACCAATGGTATTTAGTTTCTTCACCATTCTCTGGAGAAACTATTGCAGATATGAGAACAAGTCATACTTTTGTTTCTGGAACTGAAGATACAGATCATTTAAGTTTTGCACCTTATAATAATGCAGCTACTGTTTCTACTGAAAGATGGGATTATATTACTGCATCATCAACAGGAACTTTAGGAGATGCACAAGGATATTTAGCTCAACTTAATGCTGTAGGAAATATAAGTTTTACAGGAACAATGAATACTTCAGATTTTACAGCAATTGATTTAACTGATAATAGTGGATCTAGTGGTACTGCATTCAATTTCCTTGGTAATCCTTATCCTTCTTTTATTGATATTGGTGATTTATTAACAGCTAATGATTCTGGTGGTAATGATTTATTAACCGAAGCTACTGTATGGATTTGGAATGGATCTTCTTACGATCAAAGAAATTCTGGTACAGCATCCCCAAATGATTATATAGCTCCAGCTCAAGGTTTCTTTGTGAGTGCAGATGGTGGTTCATCTACCTTTACAATTACTGAAGCTATGCAATCTCATCAGGGTACAGACTCTTTTCAAAAAAGTGCAAATACCAGAACCGAATTACAATTAATAATTAATGATGGAACTAATAGAAAAGATGCAGATATTTTTTACATAGATGGAACCTCTACTGGTTTTGATAATGGGTATGACAGTTCTATATTTAGTGGAGTTGAGAATAAATTTGCTATTTATACAGAAGCTGTCGCTAATGGAACTGGCAAAAAATTAGGTATACAATCTTTACCAAATTCAGATTTAGAATCTATGGTAATTCCTGTTGGTATTATTGCAGATGCTGGAGAAATTACTTTTTCTGCAGAAACCGTAAACTTTCCGTCTGAATTAAAAGTATTTTTAGAAGATAGACAAAATAATATATTTACTAGATTAGATGAGGCAAATAGCAGTTATGCTGTTACTTTAACTGAAAAAACTGACGGTATTGGTCGTTTTTACCTGCATACAAATTCTTCCGCTTTAAGCACAGATAATGTTCAATTAGAAAATATTAGTATTTACAAAGCCAATGCATCAACATTAAGAATTGTTGGTTTATCTCAAGGAAAAGCAAATGTAAAGCTATTTAATATTTTGGGTGAACAAGTTCTAAATAGAAACTTTACTTCTAATGGAGTTTATGATGTTAATTTACCACAATTGGCTACTGGAGTTTATATTGCTCAATTAGAAAATGAAAATGGAACAATTAACAAGAAAATTGTATTAGAATAAGTATTAACTATTAAAATTTAAAAACATCATGAAGAAAAATATAGAAAACGCTCAAGATAAAACACAAGATATTACGCGTAAAGATGCTATTAAAAAAATAGGTAATTACGGAAAATATTCGGCTTTAACTGCATTAGGTACATATCTAATTTTAAACCCGCAGAAAGCACAAGCAAGTTCTGTACCTTCAGATCCTGGTACAGGTTTTTAATTTGAATTAATATCCAAGCAAAACGAGCTACTTTTTCAAGTAGCTCGTTTTTTTATTGAAATGTTTTGAAGCCTAACTCATGGGTACATCAATAATTAATAATTTGCTATTTGCTACTGCTTTAATAGTTACACTTTCTACTCCTGATATTCCTAGAGCGTCTCTTTTTTCTAAAATTTCATCAGTAATTTGAACTTCACCATCAATTAAAAAGAAATAAGCGCCATTTTTTAAATCATATTCTGTTTCAAAACCTTTTTCTAAATCAATCATAGAAATATAAGCTTGTTGATGTATTGGTAAAGACCCTTTTACTTGTTTATCTTTTGGTGAAACCAATGTTTGAAATTTATTTTTCCTTTCTGCCTCCTCAAAAAATTTCTGATTGTAATATGGATCAACTTCTTGTTGTTCCGGAATTATCCACAACTGTAAAAAGTTAGTTTCCGCAGTTTTAGAATCGTTAAATTCTGAATGCGTTAAACCAGTGCCTGCGCTCATTACCTGAACTTCGCCTACTTCTATTGCCCGTTTATTTCCCATAGAATCTTTGTGAGACAAGGCTCCTGAAATAGGTATAGAAATAATTTCCATATTTTTATGAGGATGTGTTCCAAATCCCATTTTTGGTTGCACAAGGTCATCGTTTAAAACCCTCAACATTCCAAAATTCATTCTTTCTGGGTTTTGATAAGATGCAAAACTAAAAGTATGGAATGATTTTAACCAACCATGATTTGCAAGTCCTCTTGTATTTGCTTTGTGAATTATTTTTTTCATTTTTTTATTTTATTTTTTGCCAGATCACTAAATTCAAAAAACTCAAAAAGAGATATCATCTTTTTTATTTAATATAAAAATCCCATTTTACCTCCTTGATAATCGCGCATTGCCTCTAATATTTCTGTTTGTGTATTCATCACATAAGGGCCGTATTGTGTCACTTTTTCGTTAATTGGTTCTCCTGAAAGAATCAATACTGTACTCTCCTTTTTCGCTTTAAACTTGATAGTATTTCCATCTTGATTAAAAGTTACCATTTGATGTTTTCCTTTTTTCAATACTTCAGTATTGTTGACTACTATTTCTCCATCTAACAAATAGAGTAAAGATTGATGTTTATCTGGAATCTCAACTTTCATTTCACCATTTTCATTAGCATTGGCCGTAAACACATTTACTTGGGTTTGTGTTTTTATCAAACCAACTTCGTTTTGTTGATGACCTGCTATTACATTTAAGCGTACTTTTTTATCCTTAGAAAAAATTTTGGGGATTTGTTCCTCTTCTAAATGTTGATAATTTGGTGTTATCATTTTATCCTTTGCTGGTAAATTCAACCACAACTGAATTCCTTCTAAATCACCTCCATTTTTTACAAATGCTTTAGTTGGTGCTTCTGCATGAATAATTCCACGACCTGCAGTTGTCCATTGTACACCACCGGCTTTTACTATCATTTCATTTCCTAGAGAATCTCTGTGTAACTGTTCCCCTTTAAACAGCAAAGTAATTGGCTCAAAACCTCTGTGAGGATGAGGACCTAAATCAAAGGGATTATTAAATTCTGAAATTGCGTAAGGCCCATAATGATGCAATAATAAAAATGGATCTACATTTTCTATTCCTTCAGAAGGTAAAGGTTGACGCAGCCTTATTGGCCCCATGTTCACTAAAGGACTTGCTGTACTATTTTGTATTGTTTTATATGTAATCATTTCTTATTCTGTTGACTAACAAAGTTTTTCATAAAAATTTAAAATCATTCATTTATCTAAAAAAGATACATTCAGTAATTTTTATCTCTTACATTTAACATTAATTATTACTAATTCCAATTTATTTTCCAAGGAAAATAATAGGTTAAAAAAACGTGACTTTAAATTAACCTCAAAAACCTTTAGAGGTTATAGCTTCATCGAATTTTATCTAATAGATTACTTAAAATTTCGGCTTCTTTATTGGTTAAATTTTCTAAAAATGAAAGATTCTTATTGTCATCAATAGTAGATAATAATTCTAAACCTTGATTGGTTATTTTTACGTAAACCACTCTCCTATCATGCTCACAACGCTCTCTTTCTATTAAATTTTTATCACACAATTTATCCATTAAACGTGTTGCATTCGGTGCCCTTTCTATCATTCTTTCTTTTACAATTTGCACCTTTATTCTTTCTTTTGCCCCTCGTAAAATTCTTAAGATATTAAATTGTTGAGGTGAGATTCCATAAGGTTTAAAAAAATCATTTTCTTTGCTATTTAACCAATTAGAGGTGTATTTAATATTAATTAAAGCCTTTACTTTACTACTCTTAAAACTTGATTTTATATCCTTTGAAATATCACCCATCTTTTAAGCTCTTAAATTTAAATCTTGCATAATTTTATTAAATTCATCTGTTGTTGGTGTTAAATATACCTGTTCATCAACAAACAACGTTGGAAATTTTGCAACTCCTCCGTACAATATTTTACTATGCTCTCTTGCATCTATATCTTTTGAAATGTCTTTATACACATAAGGAACATCTGTAGAGTTTAGGAAATTCTTAAAAGCCACTGTATATGCATGACCACGTTTACCGTATAAAGTTATTTTCATAATTTTAAATTATAACGAGTTTTCAAATTCGTTTACTTTTTCTTTTAATATTAATGCAAATTCATCAATTATAATTTTACCTTCTTTAAAGTTATCATAAAAACCTGGTAAAGAAAATGTAGTTATCGATTTTGCCCCCATATGAGGAAAAGATGTTGCTGCCGTATTTAAAACCGTTGCTCCTCCTCTACCTCCTGGAGATGTTGCCATTAATAATAATGGTTTGTCTCTAAAAAAGTTTTTCTCTACTCTTGTACTCCAATCAAATATATTTTTAAAAGCTGCTGCATAAGAACCATTGTGTTCTGCTAAGGACAAAATAAAACCATCATATTGATCAAATAAAGCAGAAAATCGTTTTGCATCTTCTGGTAAACCATTTTCTTTTTCTTCATCTTGGCTATAAATTGGAATATTGAAATCTCTTAAATCGATAATATCAAAAGCTGTATTTTCTAAGTTTTCTGCAGCAAAACTTGCTAGTTGTTTATTTATTGAAGTTGAACTTGTACTACCTGCGAATGCTAATATTTTTTTCATTATTTATAAATTTTTTATTTGATACTATTAGATAAGCCTCTAAAAAAGGCCGTGTCAATATTTTTATTACGATACAAATTTACAAATTTTAATTTTATTTACCAAGGAAAATAAATCCAGGGAAATATTTAACATTTTATTGTAGTTTTCTAAAAAATTTTTAATTGTACTATAGTAAAAGTTAAGAATTGAAGTTGATACACAAGATTAGCCCAGATTGAACGACCTGTTTGAGCTCTTTTTTAATGCTGAATTTATTTCAGCCTTAAAAAAAGCGAGTAGTGAAAGCTGGAAACAGCTACAAATGCATAAACTACTGGTTTCTTTTAATAGAATCAATTTGACTTTGTAAACGAATAATTTCGTTACTAGCCTTTTCTTGTTTAGAAATCATTTTTATAGAATCTAAAATTTGACGATTCTGTTCCATTACCGTTTTTTCTTTTTCGAAATAGATATTGTGATTTTCACTTGTTCTCCAAGCTTCATTGAGTTGCATATATACCTCTTCATTCCAAGTACTTGGTTTTTTGGCATTAATCCAAACAACATCTCTGTATTCATTGTCTACTAATGCTAAATCTGGTGTTGCAGCGCCATCAAACTGCTCTGGATTGTCAGTACTTATGGTAGAAATTGTACAGAGAAAAAACATACGTTTTCTACCCGCAATATTCTTAATATAAGGTCTAAATTCTACTGGAGTATTGGAATTCCAATCGTATTCCTTTTTAGATTCCTTAACTTTTAAAGGCATTGCAGATACGCCTGCATAACCTTGTTTTTTAGAGGCATGATCATAATAATAAAGCTTATTAGTACCGTCTGCAGGTATAAAAACACTGTAGCTTAAGCTGGTTCTTTCGTCTCCAACTGGCTCTAAACCAAACCAATGATATAGACCATTATACGCACCAATCTTAGTATCAGAAAAATCTAAATCGGTTACATATGGCTGTGAATTTTGATCTAAAGGAGCCGTGGGAATTTTAACTGCACTTTTCATATTCCAAGGTAAAGGATCAGAAAAACCACCTAAAAACTTGAGACTTTCTGCTTGCAAACGCGATACACTTTCTGCTAATGTATTTTGCTTTCTTAAAAATTGATAGTTTTTCATTTCTTCAGGAGCAATAAATGTTCCTTTACCAATAGTAATTCTTTCTAAATAATCTGTCCAAGAGTGTTCGCCATTTTCCACAATCATAACCCCACCAAAACTTGGATATGGAAAAAAGAATCCTTTCCATTTAATTAAGCTAACTACTTGCACCCAAGCACCTTTATCATTTTTCATGTAATAGGTGTCACTTGGTTGGTAATTGAATAACATCCAAGGGTTTAAACGCTGTACAACAGCATTATAGGTGTTTCTACTAAATTTTAGAGATTCGCCAATTGAAAAGGTTACTGGAATTCTGTTTTCGTTTGAAAAACGAGGAAAAGGTGTTGTGCTTGATACCGAAAAAACTTCTTCTGTATTGTCTTTTAAACCTTGCCAGTAATATTTTTCTGTAGGTTGTATTGCCATTGTCCATTGATTATTGCCATCTACTCTAACCAAGTGCGGTAAAGAAACGTCTTTCGTTTCTCCTACAGATTCATTTGCCATAGAAAAAATGTTTCTTAAAGGCTGAATTCTTTCGTTCTGTGTTAATGGTAATTCTACAATTTCATAACGATTTAAATTATTGAAAACATTGTATGTTTTCATATAATCGTACATATTTAAATGAAAACCCACGAAATAAAAAGCACTAAATATTATACCTAAAAAGAACAAAATACCGATTCTTTTTAATGAACTGGCAGATTTTCTGAAATTTCTCAATCCAAAAAACAAGATTGTAAAACACAGTAAAATGATGAATATAAACTTTCTAAAAAATAATAATACTGGTTGATAATCGTCTCTCAAAAAAAACAATAGCCCCAAAAGAATAATGCTGTAAAAAAGCACTCTCCTTTTCTGTTTACTTCCTTTTTGCCAATAACTTTTTATCATTTTAATTTGTTTAAATATTATTGTGTAGCAGCCTAATTTGGCATCACGATTTTACTTTAAAAATCCTTTATCTTTTAAACGTTCTCTCGCACTCTTGTCATTTTCTTTTGGCTTTTGAATTTCTTCTTTAGTGTTCTCTGTAACCTTTTTTTCTTCGCTTTTTAAGTCTTCTATAAAATCTTTTCCTTTTTCGATGACATCCTGAAATTTATCTTCTAAACTATCTGATTGCTCCTCAATAACCGCTGATGATTTAAAAATAAAATTAGCTAAATATGTCCCTAATAATGTTCCAAAAATCATAGAAGTAAATAACGAAATTGTAGCCAAATCTATTGGTATTATAAATTTAGTAATTACAATAGCTACCAAAAATAAAGCAGCAATAAAAACAAGTCTTAATAAAAAAGACTGCTGATATACAAACCCTTTTTTATCGGCAGTGTCCATTTGCAATTCTTTGGAATTCATTAGTTTATTAAAAAAACGATACATTTTATTTCCTTGAGATTCTCTCCAAAAAATAACTGCTCCAAATAAAATGGATGCTATAAATACAATAAGTTCTAATGTCATTCTTTTAGTTGTTTGATGTCTTCTATAAAATTAGTCTAATTTTATTAAAAATTGTTACAAATTGTTTCTGTAACCCAATCTTTTTTGGTTTCATTCCAATTCTTGAAATTTTTATAAAAATCTTCTTTGTCATACCAATACCAAAATAAAACATCTTTTGATGAAATATTAGTTAACAATTTCCAAATTAAATCTTGATGATTTGGTCTTAAAGAAGAATGTGGTTTGTGCAACGCAAAATAGAATTCCTCATCAACTATATTCTTAATTTTCACATCGCTATTTGTTACTTTTTTCTCTAAGTAACGTTCTACACTCATCACTTTTTTACGTGATTTTATATCAATTTTATTGAGATAACTTTTAAACAACATTTTGTCTTCTAAAATGTCATTCACAGGATGACGTGTTTCTTTTAAAAG
>Ga0206127_1001568_pt1 | contig 24655 bp, 22 predicted proteins | sample Helgoland_Spring_6_FD_148646 | JGI IMG/M metagenome (GOLD analysis project Ga0206127, IMG submission 148646) | Pelagic subsurface seawater microbial communities from Kabeltonne, Helgoland, North Sea - Helgoland_Spring_Bloom_20160419_1 | ecosystem: Environmental > Aquatic > Marine > Epipelagic ...
AGAAATGTAACTTGATTTTTCCAATTGTTCCCTCCATCAATTTTAGGGAAATGATGAAGAACTTATCCCCTTATCTGAAACCTTATCATGTCTTAATTCATGGTACGAAAGGATTTGACTTTAACAATTCAAATAAAAGTAGTAATTCTCTCAAGGAATCAATAATTGAAATTTTCACGATGAGTGAAGTCATCAGACAAGAATCTTCGGTAGTAAGAATAGGGTGTATTGCAGGTCCCAATTTATCTAAAGAAATTGCCTATAAAATGCCTGCAGCCTCGGTGATTGCAAGTGAATTTGATGAAGTCATTAACTTGGGTCAAAAATATCTAAAAAGTGATCGGTTTTTAGTTTTTGGAAGCAATGATTTGAGAAGTACTGAGCTTTGTGGAATTTTAAAAAACATCATTGCTGTGGGTGCTGGGACTATTGAAGGCATGAAATTAGGCGAAAATGCCAAGTCCTTGTTTATCACGAGAGGTATGGTGGAAATGGTAGAAATTGCTAAAGCGATGGGTGGACAAGTTGAACCCTTTTTAGGCCTTGCAGGTATTGGTGATTTGATTGCTACATGCTCAAGTAGCCTCAGCAGAAATTACACGGTAGGTGTTCGCCTGGCTACTGGAGAAAAACTAAATGAAATCATTCACTCCATACGTGAAGTAGCTGAAGGAATCAAGACCATTGACATCATCCATAAATGGTCAATAAATAATCCCATACGCATTCCAATTACCGAAACTCTCTACAAAATAATTCATGGAGAAATTACAGTAGAAGAAGCGCATACTTACATGATGAAATTTCCTTTCACCTCTGAAATTAAATTTTTAAACTAATCTTTTATTTCAATAAATTCATTGCCCTGATTCTCTGTAATACGGTGGGATGTGAATAATTAATAAAGACATTAGCCGAATGAGGGGTTAGATTAGTCAAATGATCACCACTCATTTTTTTCAACCCATCGATCAAAGGTTGTGCGGCAAAATATGTTGCAGCATAAGCGTCGGCCTCATATTCATGTTTACGGCTGATCAAATTCATGATAATCCTGAGTATTCTAGATACTGGACTATATAAAATACCAAAAGCGAGCATATTGAGATGAATAGCTGTTACTTCCCCCCCCATGGCAAAACTAACTTCCGTATTTAGAATCATTTTTGAGAGTAAAAAGAGCATTAATCCAGTTTGAGCAATAGACATGAAAGTACCTATGTAAATATGATTCTTTTTGTAGTGACCCACCTCGTGGGCAAAGACCGCCGTAAGTTCGTCAACACTGTGTTTGGCAATTAAGGTATCGTAAAGAACTACTTTTTTCTTTCTACCCAATCCTGAGAAAAAAGCATTGCCTTTGCTTGATCGTTTAGATCCGTCAATTACGAATACTTGCGTGAGAGGGAAGGATACTTTTTCTGCAAAGTCAGCGATAGATTTTTTTAATTCACCCTCTTCTAAAGGCACTAATTTATTGAATAACGGCAGTAACAAAGAAGTGTAAAGCATATTTAAAACCAATAAAAAAATCGTAATTATAATCCAAAAATACCACCAAAAATCAGCCCCAATTACCTCAACCATCAAAACAAAAACAATAAGCAAACCGCCTCCCAATAAAACCGCCAAAAGATATTCCTTTGCTTTATCTGCGAAAAAAGTTTTAAAAGTCATTTTATTAAATCCAAAGCGCGCTTCAATTACAAAGTTCTGATAGAGTGAAAAGGGAATTCCCATCACATCCGAGATCACAAACAATACTCCGAAAAAAATCAAAGGGGTGACCGGTGCCAAAGGACTGAAACTGCGTGCCCAATCATCCAAAAGTCCAAACCATCCGAACCCAATAGCAACTATCATTACGAACAAAGATAACGCCCCTGAAATTTTGCCAAAGCGCCCGGTAGTATTTTGATAATCTTGAGATTTTTGATATTTCTCATCATCATAGACCCCGTTCAATTCCTCTGGAATGGGTTTTTTAGAACTTTTTTCATTTAAAAAGCTTAATAATAAGTCTAAAAGAAAATCAAAGATTAAAATTCCTAAAACCAAGACAACTATTGTTTTTTCACTCATAAAAATACGTTTCTAAAAAAATCGAATCAACAAATGGCATTCATTTTTTCGTCCCTAGCTAAAAAATAAACGGCACAGGACATTTTACATCACGCGAACCTCTAGGAGGTTTTTTTGCATCTCTTAAATCAAATGAATAACTCATAGAGAGCTCATGTGCCCCACCACTACTAACTCCTAAGTTTGACAATGTAAAATCATAACTGTAGCCCACCCTGGTAGGTCCCATTTTAATACCAAATAACAGCACAATATCACTTGGTCCGATTCCAGAAAAATCTTCGCTCGGAAAACCACGATACCACAGACCCAACATGAGGGGCTCTAACATAAGGCTCATACCAACATCGAGTTGAGTAAAGTCTTGCTGATCTTTAAAATTGAAAGAAGGAGTCATACTTCTCTCTTTACCCTCTCTTGAAGCCCATCTGGGATTGATTTGACTGAAATTAATTTTATAACCCCCATGCAGTGAAAACTTGATCCTCAAAGGACTCTCATCTCCTGAAACAGATTGATTAGGCTCAGTCAGATGATGAAAAGAGGTCCCCAACCACGCTTGTTTATTAAAAATAATACCTCCAAAAGCCAAATCCATAAATTCAACACTCAGTCCAGTATTAAAAGATTCAATAGTTTGCACAGAAATTAAACCCGTATCATCAAATTGATCTCCAAAAGTCAATCGATCAAAGTTTATATCCTTCCAAATATAGCCCACTTCTACCCCTGGCCTGAAGGTCCAGTTATAATTTAATCGAACTTGATAAGCATATTGAACCGCTACACTTCGAGCATAGAGTCCTGCTAGACCTTCTCTATCTGAATTTAAAATCAAGCCCAAACTACTGCTGACATCATCAAAATTATAATAGGAATAAAAGGAATAGCTTTCAAAGTTAGCATTGATCGAAGGCCATTGATTACGATAGTTTATCCCTGCACTGCCTTGTTGATTTATCCCCACCAAAGCCGGATTCAAAAACATAGGATTTGAATAATATTGTGAGAACTGCGTGTCCTGAGCCATCAAAACATGCAGGTGTACTAAAGACAAGAAAAAAAATAAAACTTTTGGACTCATTTAAGGATTAAAATAGATCAACAAAAAAACAATTACTCCAGTCCTAACTGTTGCAAAAGTAACTTATTGTATAATAACAAAAAATAATATGGCTTTTGATGATCTTTTTATAATTGATGATAACTCAACATTAAGTTCATATCTGACTCAGATATATCGCTTTTTTGGGCTTTATATTCTTAGATTAGGATTTTTACTCTTTCCGTTTAAACCTAACAAATTTTTAGAAATATATATTGTTAGAAAACAATTTTTAACCGTGCTTGGGATTTTGTTAGTTTCAAATTTAGTTTAAACCCACATTTGGATGCCTTCATCACATTTTATCTATTTAACATGGGTGCAATCGTATTGTGCTGCTTTAGCCTTTACAATCATATTAGACTAATAGAACAACTATTTCTTATTGCCGTGGGTGCCGTACTAGACACCATTAGTGAAAGGCTGCCACCACCAAGTACATACGAATAAATTATAGTAATCACCTTTGACATTTTGATTGCAAAAGTTATAAATTGCCTTGTGGAGATTCTCCCTCCACTTTATACAACTTTCGGTTAAAAAAATAGAAATATTTCAATGAATAAGGTTTACGATACCAAACTTCGTAAATTTCAAATTTGCCTTTACGATCTTGGATTCCAACCCAACTCTTGGATAAAACTGCAGTTTCTGAATTAGCTAGAAATTCAGATAAAGCCATACCAATATATGGTGCAGAGTATACAGGGTAATAAGGCTTAAAAGGGTATAAAAGCTGATGGTAGAAGAAAGGTTGGCATGAACTTATCCATAAGATTAGGATAGTAGAGATTATAGCAACTTTCATAATACTAAGATAATGAATTATCCTCCATGCAAGAAGATAAGACCAGAGTTCTTGAAATAATGGGTCGCGTCCAGCTCCCAACTGAGGAGTTTGAGCGATACTACCGATGACGTGATGCTAGATATACCCGCAATGTGCTTGCAAGAACAGAGAATTTTGAAGTCTTGCTCATCTGCTGGGAGAAAGGTCAATCTTCACCAATCCATGATTTCAATTCTCAAGAGGCTTGGATTCACCCCATAGTTGGAAAACTGCGAGAAGAACGATTTAAAATAAATGTGGATGGTGAGTGACTAGAACTCGTGAGCAATATGATGTTAGGAATACTACATTCAAACAAGCCAAATACTCATTATTGGTCAAATGTAAGTTGAGCTGGCTATCTTAAGTGGCTTTTGAAAGTCCAGTACTCGAATGATCTTATTATCAATCTCAATTAATTTTTCTTCCTTGAATTCCTTTAATAACCTGCCTAAACCTTCTCTAGCTGTCCCTATTAGGTTAGCTAAGTCCTCACGTGGAAGCCTAATATCTCCATTTTGATTTAGGTACTTTCTGTCCAAAATCAAAATAGGGTTTACTATTTAATCAATCTAATCGAAAAGTGATCACCACTCCCATTCTCTAGCTTGATGATAATTATTAATGCGACTACAGAAAATGATAAATTCAAATTAGAATATGAAAAAAATATCGCTAAAAATACTTGACAAGATCCCGAGAAAAGGGAAATTGGATTTAAGGATATTTCTCTATATACCGTTAGACAAGTAAGGCTAACTGAAGAGTATTTATGCTCTTACAGGGATAGAAATATTGAACTTCAAATATATGATCACGAAGCCTTTTATATGAGAAACATGGATAAGATTAATAAGAATAAGAGTTGTAATGACCCCAAAAGACAAAAACTCAGCGATGGATAAAAAAAGAAACTACCCCACGGTGAAGAGAGCGAAGTTTTTTATATGAACAGAATCATAACTCAAAATAAAGCCAAGTATGAAAGCGAATCAAAGCTTTTTATGATAACGGGGAACTTATTAGAAAACTCTTGTAATTAGAATATAGATAATGGTGCTCCTGTACTATTTAGGAGGGCCATATCTCTTGTCATATTTTTAAAATAATGCTATTTTTTTAAAATTTCTGAAAATTTTTATCTATTCAAGGTAAAAAATATCCTAGGGTTTAAATGATATCTGTAGATAATGTATAATTTGTGAAATTATGAATCAATTCAACAACACTATTGAGTTTAAGCAAAGTGGAGAATCAAAGCTTTTTAACCACTATTGCCAGTTCTTCGATGACTTTGTTGTTGAAGAATTTAGGAGAAAGCATGATGCTGATAGGTCATTTATGGGACATAGAACATTGATGCTTGAAATTGAAGCATATGTTCAAAAGGCAATTAAGTACGACCAGAAAGCAGATTTCTATAATTTAGTCGATACGCTGAAGAAGTTGGCTGAGAATGATGTTTAATTAATCTTCTTCTAACTACTCTATCCCCATTCTAAATGCAATAATGTCATTGAACAAAATTAGAACAAAATTAAGGGGTGTAAATATTGCAAAGCCATAATCCCAAGCATTTGGGGCCTCCTTCCAAAAAAAAATGTGAAGACCTAACGATGGTAACCCGATCAAGACTAAGGTGGTAGAAAAGCTACTAAGGTACTTTCTAACTTTTGCCATGGGGCTAAACTAATCATTCTGATTAATGATCCAAAAATTTATAGCGTTGAGACTATGGGTTGCCGCTATCCTTATTTGTACTCCTCTATCTATCAGGAGAGAAAGCAAACAGCTATTTGCAATTAATAAATAATTTTTAAAGCTGAAATTACCATATATAAACTTACCATGTCTAAAATCACCCTTTCACTTTTTATATTTCTATTTTAACTAGTTGTACGACTTCAAAATTTGATTTTCCTACAACATATAAATTTAATACCAAAAGGAAATACCCTTCTTTAGGAGAGAAAAATCTAAAAGTCATGACTTCTCCAGAATAGGTGCTCCCAAATCGTCTTTCGCAGAGGTTGTTGTAGCATCAGAGGATTTTATTCATTCTAAGTTGTGTACTTACAAGGAATTAGATAATATGTCTAGGAAAGACACAAGACGAAACAATAAACTAAATAAAATAATAACCCGACTAGGTGATCTAAAATTCGACATAAGTATACCTGAAAGTGGTCTCGTTATTACCTTACAAGAAAAGAAGAAGCTCAGAAAGAAACTCCAGAAGAGCGTAAAAAGAGTTCTTGAACCATCGCTAATGCGTTGACACTTTTTATACCAAGTGTTAGTTTAATAATATCTACAATATTGGCTTTTGTGGGGTGTAAGCGAGGTGAACGAGGATCTAAAACCCCTATTAATAATAAATGCAGTTGGATGGACTATTCTTTTACTTTTAATAATACTAATATCTCGTTTGTATAGTTAGTAATAGTGATACTTGGGTTGTAGCCATGTCTGAATGTACTTCGCTATAATGACAAGACTATGGAGTTATTATGACGATGACCACTTTGCTCAATGTTCGTATTACTTTATCAGGTGATAAATTAGAGCTGAAAACCCACTTAGATTTTGTATTCGTTACTCACCTCGTAGTATTTAGCGAGTTTCGTATTACTCACACTTGCTCAATATGATAATTAACCCCGAGGTTCTAAATAAATAGCTTTTATGGATAAAAAAATGAGATTATGACAACAAACTAGTGAATACTCTCAAGCTCGTTGCTGAAAACGATGTTTAAATCAATCCTCATCTGATCTTTTCTTTAATTTTTTTTGCTCTAAATCTTTTTTAATCTTTTCAAAGTCTATTTGAGATTGGATTAGTTTGTTTTGTCTCTGTATTCTATCCATTTTTTGACCAAGGGCTCCAAAGTTTGTCCGGTAGACATAGAGCATGGCACATGTCAATAAAATTATTAGTAGAGTAAAAACGGCATAGATATTATGTATGTACTTATGGTCGAAGATGACAAATGAACTCCATACGACTACCATAAGTCCACCAACGAAGGCAATAATACCTGTGATTTTTATTTTCATAATTTCAATCTAAATCTTCAAGCAATTTCCACTCTTCAAGGGCAAGGTAATTCCAGCCGTTAGTGAGTATGCTTTTCACTTTATCCTCATCATAATTTTCACCGTATAGGAATTGAATATCGGCAATACCATTAAATCCATTTCTCTGCTATTGATTCTCTCAATGTTAAATAATTTCTAAAAATACTTAATTTACCATTCATTCTTAACTGCTTTCTTTTCAGTAAAGCCATCAAAGTGTCATCATCAAATACAATCCTTCTTATTCTTTTAAAATTTTAATATTGTCATTTGTCACCAATCCTTTGTTAAAAAAACTTGGATAATTATAAATTAAATAGGATTCAATTTCTATCGCTGCTCTTTTATCACCTTCAATGTGTACATTAAGATATTCCGGGCTAAGTACATAAATTCAATAAAGTAATTCTTTTATTTCTATTCCTTCTAGCAGATTTATTTCTCCATCACTAATCAATGAAGAGTAAATTGTCCTTGGGGGATTAAAATTCCTCCAGAAACAAATAGAATTATAATATCCAGCACCATCTTATTCTAAACTATGTAAACTATCTAAATTAACTGCTTTTCAAAGTAATGCATTTAAGAAATCTAAATCCACCGAGTACGCTTTATCCCTAGATTGCAGATATGCATTTGCGTTGCTTAATTCATTTTTTAAATTGATCGTTGTAAGCTTTTCTCTATTCTTTATTTCGTTCTCGATCCTTTTGTTTTCAAAAAAAAGAAATACTTATACTAAGTACGACAACAACGAATTCAATGATATATTTTGAAATATTTTTGTTCAACTTATCATTTTAGGCCACCATTCTTTCAATATATGTTCCAATAAATTTCATCAGTTTTTCTACCATTCTATGCTTAGTTTTAATGCTCTGAAAGAGAGATATCGGTTGTCTTCACACAATGTGTTTTCACCTCAAAGCCAAACATCATAGTTTGTCACAGAGCTAAAAAAATTAATTTATTATTTCTTATTTAGTCGGATTAATTTGTAATCCCACTTCCACCTGACAAAGGAACGATCTGGCAGCTAGAATAATTATCATCATCAATGAGGTAAGATTTTGCCTCACATTCTTTTCTGAATTTAATATCAGAAGTAAAGGCACCATTATCTAATCCCGTTTCATCTATACCAGTTTGTGAACCATTTTCATAAATGTAACAAACACAGCTCATGTCATTATTATTTCCATAACACGACACAGTCCATATCAAACTTATCATCAAGGTGATGAAGACAATTTTTTTTTGATTTATTCTCATTATGGCATCATTAGGTTCACTAAAATAAGAAATTTATAATTAAATATCTAAGCTTTAATGCTTTAGCAAGTCTCGGAAACAACTTAAACGCATTTTTTTTTAAAAGTTTAGATATTCCTCATCTTTAATTCAAATGGATAATCATCCTCATCATGACTAGAAATAGTCATAACCGCATTATTGACCTCAGCAAGGTTATAGTGAGTTATTTTATTAATAAGTAAAGATTGTAGACACTTAATCAAAAAAAAGATGTTAACTGCTGCGCTTGAAATAAAATCGGGTAATGTAAATACCATTTTTATCATCTTCGCTGCCCACGGATTCCACTCCTGCAACAATGTTGACTAATTCCCAACCGTCGTTGAGCATGGCGCTGACCTTGTCGTTAATTAAAGCATCATTTGCAGCAATATTTTGAAATCTGATACCAACAACATTAAAAAAGTTCAAGAGTTTGGTTTCTTCGTACTCATTAGCTCGAATTTCCTGACGATCTGATTTATTTCTTGACTTTAATCCTGGCGATTTGATACTGGTGTATTCTTTGTGATCACGCAGCTCTAATGAATTAATAATTCTTGATCTTCCTATTCCGTTAGGAATAATTGACTCTACAACCGTGAAAGAAGTAAATTCAAACCGCGTAGGAGTTTCATTTCTTTGATTAAATGCGACAATTGTAATGAGTAATATAAGGCCTATAATGTAGTGAATTTTTTTGATCTTATTCATTTTCTTAAGGTTTGATTCATTAATTTACTGTGCAATTATCATACCAAATACCTCTTTAGAGAAACATCCGCACGCACTGTTAATCTCTCGAACTAATAGTGGGCAATTACTTTCTTGGTTTTGTAAACGTATTCATAAAGCAGATTTTACTCCCTTCAAATGCAATAGCTTCTTGATACCTTTTTTCAACATCATTTATAGTTTGGCTATCCCAAATTAAAACCATTCCTCCCCTTCTTTTGTTTTTACGCAAAAATGGACAGTGGAACTATAATCTATAATTGTGGCAGAAGATGACCAAAAATCGGTTAAAGAATATACTACACTACCTTGCCCTCTATCCTATTTCCATCTGGAAGACTCCACACAACATCATCGGTAAAGTAACTTGATAAATTATCTAACTTTTTTTCCTGGCAATCTTTAAGCAGGTTTTGAAATTTTACAACAAGTTCTGAATTACCCATTGTAAAATCTTGAGAATATATAGCTTGAAATAGATATTTGAGGTTTTCTGGAGCTGTTAATTGGGTATTTTGATTGTCTGTACACAAGATTAAAATAGCCGTTAATAATATTTAGAGTAAAAATTTTCATTGTTTAACTAATTATTTAGTTGATAAATAATTTTATTTTGGCAATATCAAAAAACTCCTGAGACATCACACCCCCAGGAGTTAGATACACAAATCATTCATATGACAATATCGACTGCCAAAACTTTCTGTCGAATTAAAACGATGGACATTCCTTAGATATCCTTATTTAAAATCAAGAATCACCCTCACCTTAACACCTCATGAAATAACTACCTTTCTAACGCTTCAAAATAAGCCTCAAACTCCTCTGATTTGCAACTGCTAATCAAGGCTATGCATTGATTTTTTTTTGAAAAATTACAATTAGTACCTTTGCTTTCAAGCATCAGATCTATGAGGAGAAGATCTAGATAAAAGAGGAAAAATAATGATATATTTTAGCACTAGAAATGGCACTAAATTGAGGAGGTTTTGGTAGTCGAATTTATTTCCAAAAATTCAATTATTGATTTGTTACCATCACTTTTTTTTATCCGAAAAACTGCTTATATTTGCTCTAAACGGCAATTATTTGTGCTCGTAAGCTTATAAAGCATAAATTTAGCATTATACTTTGGCTGACTGATACAATGTTAAATAAACCATAGTATTTTGCGGTAAATTTAAAGATTTGAATCCACAGTTGAACCACTTAACTATTAAATCCTTCGCAAACCTCATCACCTTTTATCAGAAAGGTTTCATTTATACCTGTCTTCTGGTTTTTTCGGTGGCCTCAAATGCGCAATTATTAAGTGAGTCGCAATGGTTTTTTGGCAGTTCTACTGCCAACTTGCAGTTTGATAAAAATGGGCTTCTCGTATACCAGGAGGATCGTATGAATCCAAATTTTGGATCTGGGGGTTCAGCAGTAATTAATCATTCTCTGACGGGAAATTTAATGTTATACACCGATGGTGTTCGAATTTACGATGGCTCCGGAGAAATTATGTCGGGCGCTGTTGATTTAAACGGTGATGCGTCGGTCAATCAAACCGCCTTGGCCTGTCCCTCACCAGATGATCCAGAGAGATATATTGTTTTCACCAACGCAAGCGAACTATCCGCAGAAGATGAATTACAATATAGTATCGTAGATCTGAGTGCTCCCGGTAATGGAAGTGTTAATGCCCCCTTAGGTGAAGTCGTATCAAATAACAATCCAGTAGGCCTTTTCAGTCCTGCGGAAGGTATGACGGTAGTACAAAGTGCCGCCAATCCAAGCCTCAGCTGGTTAATCGCCCAAAACAGAAGCACCCATACTTTTTATGTATATAAAATCACCAATGACGGTATTGAGCCAGAGCCTGTAAGTATTCTTGATCCCTTTACTACCGACATGAGGCAATTTGAGGCAGCCCATATATCAATGAATCCAGTTTATTCTATTCTCGCCGTAGCACCCAAAACTGCCTCAAGAAACGTTATGCTAATGAATTTTAATGATAGTTCTGGAGTGTTAGGCTTCAATAGTCAAATTTTAAATACCGGTTTTCCTGATGATGCTAAGCAAAATATTTATGACGCTGACTGGTCAAATGATGGGAGCAAATTATATCTTTCACGTTATGGTGCCTTGGATGAGATCTCTGGCGATCTTTATCAGTTTGATTTAACTGATAGCTCAAGTCTGATTCAATCGATTCTATCAGAACCCATTTACCGAAGTTATGGTCTTAAAAGAGCCATTGATGGTAATATTTATCACCTCGTCCAAGAAGAGGAAGCAGGCCCTTATTTAGTGAAGCAAATTAAAAATATTGATAGTAGTTATGACTTGATTGTATACGAAAATGATTTTTTAATGACCGATTTTCAAAGTACGCAGTTCCCATCGTTTGCACCGGGGACTTTTGAAGAATTCACCTCTATAGATTTTATTTATTTAGATAGTTGTCAAGATCTATCTACTAAATTTTTCCCTTTGGTAGATCCGCCCGCCAATAAATATGTTTGGGATTTTGGAGATGGAAATGAAATCAACAGCATCGCTCCCATTCATGCCTATGAATCTGCGAGTTCATATAATGTCACCCTCTATGTAGAGCTTAACGGAAAAATACAAAGTATCACTAAGTCCATTAACATCATTGCAGAAGAAATGGAAGTCAATCTGATCGCTGATACTACCATTTGTGATAATGAGATTCTTACTCTTGATCCTGAGACAGAAGATGGTATTTCATATCAATGGAATACAGGTGAAACTACGAGTACCATCGATATTGATACGGCAGGTATTTATTGGGTAGAAATAACTGGTGCCTCAGGTTGTACTAAATATGCGGAATCCTCAGTCACAGAATACGGTGCCCAACGTCAAATTCAAAATAAATGGTATTTTGGAGAGACTGCAGGTATTGAATTTACCGATGGCCCTCTACCGATCGATGATGAAAATCAAATGAACTCATTGGAGGCTTGTGCGACCATTGATGATGCAGATGGGAATTTAATGTTTTATACCAATGGGAAAACTATTTGGAATAAAGCGCACCAAGTCATGCCTTTCCTATCTGACAGCATCCAAAGTCTCTCTGGAGATAGTACAAGTAGCCAAGGTACTTTGATTATTCCTTTTATGGATGATATTACCATGTTCTATGTATTTACTGCTGGAGAATTAGATGCGGATGGAACCCATTTCCCCATGACTTATGCTATTGTAGATATGAAAAAAGATTCGGCCCGTGGTGCCGTTGTACTTAGTAATTTGACACTGTTTGACCAAAGTATTGAAAAAATTACTTCTTCAGGTTTTTCTTTAAATGCCTGGTTGATCACGCATGAAAACGGCAATAATTCTTTCCGAGCCAATCTCATCGATGATACAGGCATCGGAGCTACCGTATACACTCCAATCGGCAGTATCTTAAAAAAGCAAACGCCTATAAATGCCTCTGGATACATGACCTTTGGCAATGGTATGCAATTGTTTGCTAATACCGTTCCAGGTCCCAACACCCTTGAAATACTTGATTTTGATAACCAAATAGGGAATTTTGAAAATTTCAGACAAATCGAAACTGCAGCGACAGACGACCTCTATGGTGTGGCTTTTTCTAGTGATGGTTCTAAGATCTATACCACCTCAGCAAGCGAATTGATTCAATTTAATCTTGATAGTTTGGATACAGAAGATGAAATAACTTACATCACATCAAGTAAATATGATGATTATAGCTCGGAAGGTATCTACGGTGCGCTACAGCGTGGTCCCAATGGTACCATTTATCTGGCCATTGATCAAGGGCTCGCAGTGGGTACCATTTCCAATTCTTCACTGGAAGGTGCGGCAGCCAATTTCAATGCTACAGGTTTTGATTTGTTAGGGCATACCAGCAGAAAGGGTTTACCTAGTTTTGTCCAAAATTCAGGATCATCTCTTCAAAACCCTACGGCTTCCTATGTCAATGCCTGTTTTGGACTTAGTACGGAATTTTATGCATCCGGTAGTTCTATTTTAGATGAATATTTTTGGGTTTTTTATGATTCATTATCTCAAACTGATACTTTATATGCTACGAACGAGCAAACTACAGAATATGAATATGGTTCTACTGGTTTTCAATATTTCACTTTGAATATTACTAATCGATGTGGATATGACAGCCTGATCACAGATACCTTGGAGGTTTATAGTCTTCCTGTGAATCCTGATATTACGGAAAGTGCCTCCATATGTGAAGAATTTTTGGAACTTGCTGCATGGGGTGAAGATCGCAGTGATTACAATTATTATTGGTCAACTGGAGATACTTCTAGAATCATTGAAATTTTCGATCCCTCTACCCTCTCCTTGGCCATTATAAATGATGATGGTTGTTCCTCGGATACGCTAGAAATATTTGTTGGGGATGGGCGTCCAAACCTTGACTTAGGTATTGATCAACAGTATTGTCAATTTGATTCAGCACCCGATTTAAACAGCTATATAAGTGACTTAAATACCCAACAATGGACCATCGATGGCGCAATCCTAGATACGACCAGTACGCAGTCTATATCCACAGAAATTTCAGGTGTTTTTGAATATATAATTTATGCCAAAGAAAACGATGCTTTTGGCGGTTGTAGTAATACAGATACCGTCTTAATATCCATAAAAGCAGCCCCAGAGCTCAATCCAATCTATACTCCCCCTTCTAATTGCGGTGCAGATGATGCACTACTCTCTTTATACGTTTCATCTGAAGGAAGTTATAGGTACGATTTCAGTGGTATAGATATCAACACTTTTGGATCTATTGATGGTCCCGATACCTTATCCGTATCTGGTGGACTGTCTGCTGGAGTTTATAATTATAAAATAACAGACTTAGTCTCTACCTGTGTTAGGGAAAATCCAGTTATTATTGAAGATGATGCTCCCTTCTCATTATCAGCAAATAATCTACCTGATTGTGATATTGGTGCAAACTTGAGTTTGACGGTTTCGGGAGTAGCCCTTCCCTCAGCGGTGAATATATATATCAGCAATCTTAGTTATGATACGGTATATGCCGAAAATAATCTTTATGTTCCACTCAGCATAACACCAGAACTAGACTCAGGGTTTTATTATGTAACCGTCGAAGAAATTGGTGATAGCGGACCCTGTATTCAGTCTGATACCGTTCTAATTACCCCACTGATCGCAGGAATAAATGACTGTCAAACTGAAATATTTGCACCAAATGCATTCAGTCCGAATGGTAACAGCCAGAATGAAAAATTTTTTGTCTACCCCAATTTATTTGTCGATCAATTTGAAATATTTATTTATACCCGATGGGGAGAGCAAATCTATTACTCAAATGATAAAAATTTCAGTTGGGACGGTACCTATAATGGCCAAATCATGGGTCCAGCAACCTATGCCTACGTAATTAAATTTAGCCATATAGAAAAACCAGATTTAGGAATTCAAACCCAATATGGGTCCATCTCTTTGATTAAATGAAAAAATATGTTGAATAGCCAAAATAAAAAAATATGAATCTATTGAGAATAAGTTACTTTTTGATGATCTACTTTTTGATCAGTCATACCTCTTGGACCAAAACACAGCTGCCCACTACATTAAAAAAAGGCGAGTGATAGATGCCTTCGAACATCCTGTTTCTAGTGCTGAAAATAATGCTTTATACCACAGAAGAAAACTATCGATTTCAAAAAAATGTCTTTACCAAAGGAGAAACTGACAAAAAAGGAAGGGTTACTTTTCGAAGATTACAACCTATCCCTTATTTTTATAGACGTCCGAAATGAGTTGAAAAAAATAATGGGCTCGCAGTTCTGACCGAATCACTTCAAAAAAATAAAATAAACAAAGTAAACGTATTGATTGAGTAAACTATTTCTTTAAGGTATTAACTACCATCGCATATGCGGCGATCAAGACCCAAAAGGCACCATTACTAAAAAAAATATCTAAGTGAATGACCTCCAATTTTTCAAAAATAACTACCAAGACCAACAATATTGAGGTCAGTCTTATTAAATTTTTCTTCCTTTGGGCCAAATTTCCTTATCTCAATGTAAACATATCAGAAATATTAGATTCTAATAAAATCAATGGCTGAAATTGGTACTCAAATCTCGAAAGCATCCCAACTACTAGAAAACAACGAACTGGTAGCCATTCCAACAGAAACGGTATATGGCTTGGCTGGTAATGCACTGGAGCCCCTCGCTATAGCAAAAATATATACAGCAAAGGACCGCCCGAGTTTTGATCCGCTCATCACCCATGTAACCAATATCGTTGATGCCTCCGCACTGGTCCATACATTTCCCGCACTCGCACAGAAGTTAGCAGAGCAATTTTGGCCAGGTCCTTTGACTTTGCTATTACCCAAACGAGAACACGTTCCTGATGTCCTCACCTCGGGTTTAGATAAAATGGCCATTAGAGTCCCTAATCACCCTATATCGCTCAATTTATTGAAACAAATCCGCTTCCCGTTGGCTGCGCCAAGTGCTAATCCATTTGGCTATGTTTCCCCTACTACTGCCGCGCATGTAAACCAACAGTTAGGGGCTAAAATCCCCTATATTCTTGACGGGGGTCCGGCTCATATCGGTTTAGAGTCTACCATTGTATCGATTGAAGAAGAGGTCATTTACGTACATCGACTGGGAGGAATAGATATAGAAATGCTCAAAACGTTTGGCGAAGTAAACGTGCTGCCCCATACAAAAACCCATCCCAATGCGCCCGGACAGCTCGACAGCCATTATGCACCCAGAAAAAAGATCATTATAGGTGATTTAGAGTTACTTCTTTTAAAGTATTCAGATATGAAAACCGGTATTCTCTCTTTTTCCAAAACCTATCCCCATCCCAATAAAAGCATCGCTTTATCTCCCGATGGAGATGTGCGTGTAGCTGCCGAACATCTTTTCAGTGCCTTGAGAACCTTAGACACTGAAGATATCGACCTAATTTTAGGTGAGTATGTACCTCAAAAGGGCATTGGAAGGGCCATAAATGATCGTTTAAAGCGTGCTTCCTTTATTTCGCAATAATTAATTTTAATTTGAAGAAATTAGATACAATTTTGTGATCGAAAAATATTCAGTGGATATGAAAAATATAGATGATTTTAATTTCAGAAACCGAAAGGCCTTATTGAGGGTTGATTTTAATGTCCCGTTGAATAACGAACTAATCGTCACTGATGAAACTCGGATTATTGCTACCATCCCCACCATTAAAAAAATCATAAACGAAGGAGGTTCTGTCATCCTAATGAGCCATTTAGGTCGACCAAGAAAAGGTCCAGAGGACCAATATTCTCTAAAGCACATCATCCCTAATCTGCAAGAAAAACTGGGTACTGAGGTAAAGTTTGCCAGCGACTGCATTGGATTATCAGCCTTAGAGCTATCACAGACACTGGGAACAGGAGAGGTAATGCTCCTCGAAAATGTCAGATTCTACCCAGAAGAGGCCAAAGGTGATGAAAATTTTGCCTCCAAACTGGCAAAACTAGGTGACATTTATGTGAATGACGCTTTTGGAACGGCACATCGTGCGCATGCCTCTACAACCATTGTTGCTCAATTTTTTGAAGATAAGTGTGCTGGATATATCATGGGAAACGAATTGAATAATGCCAAAAAGGTACTTGAAGATCCCAAACGTCCTTTTACGGCCATCATGGGTGGTGCTAAAATTTCAGATAAAATCATGATTATTGAAAAGCTTCTGAATAAAGTAGATCATCTCATCATTGGTGGTGGCATGTCATATACCTTCTCGAAAGCACAAGGTGGAGCCATTGGTAAATCTCTATGTGAAGACAACCGTATGGCATTGACTCTTGAACTGATTGAAAAAGCCAAAGCCAAAGGCGTAAAACTCTACCTTCCTCTTGATAATGTCATTGCTGATGATTTTAGTAATAATGCTCATCGTCAGATCGTCAACTCTGGAGAAATTTCTGACGATTGGGAGGGCCTAGATATCGGCCCTCAAAGCATTAATGCATTTGAAAATGTAATTAAAAACTCAAAAACAATTCTTTGGAATGGTCCTATGGGAGTTTTTGAATTTCCGAATTTTGCTGTAGGTACTGAAGCCATCGCAGAGGCTGTGGTGACCGCCACTCAAAATGGTGGTTTTTCCCTCATTGGTGGAGGGGATTCTGCAGCCGCCATTAATAATCTAGGCTATGGTGATAAAGTATCCTATGTTTCAACGGGTGGAGGAGCTTTATTGGAATATATGGAGGGGAAAACATTGCCGGGCGTGGCTATTTTAGAAGATTGATGACGCTTAATAATTTTTACCTCTAGTTCATCGCTTTTTAATAACCGCACCACTTTCAAAAAAAATCTTATTTTCATCAAGTAACTTGCGCAAGGCAGTGATGAGATCTTCATAGTCATAAAGTTTGAAAATAGTGGAGAGTGCATCCAAATCTATTCCTTGAGAAGGTATGGATCGAATGATCTCAAGAGGATTCAAATCTATCGAGACTTTATTTTTTTGGAAAGACAATAATCACAGATGCCACAGCCCGAATCAGTCTGCTCACCAAAATAATCTTGTAGCATTCTGGTTCTACAGATATGATTGGTATTCACATAATGAAGCACCCGGTGAAATTTATTCTCAGTCTGCTCATTTCTTTTCTCTAAATCAACTGATTGGATAGGGAAGGATCCTAGATCCAATCTTCCCTCTATAAATTCAATTTGTGGCTTGAAAGTCGTCATTCGATAGTCTATGACTTGATAATCATGCAGCAAGTTCAACTGCTCTTTTACTTTTTTTAAGTTGATTTTTAAAACGCCTGCGATGTCTGCCTCATTGACCATCATATAGCTCGTATAAAGCTCACCCCCATACAACCTAAAAAGTACTTTGATCAAAGGATCAAGTGAGGCATGAGCTACCTGAAACTGATAAAGCACCTCTCGTTGCATCAGCATGGAAATCTTGGACTTTTGAAAAATATTTTCTGTCAGCTGAATGAGTCCCGCGTTTTCTAGCTTCTTGAGGGCAAATACCGTTGGGTAAGCAGGTAAATCAAAATCATTGATGAAATCAATAAAAACAAAATCAAAACTCAAGCCCGCCCCACTACCAATCGCCATCTTATACCTATTTGATAGGGCTTGATAGACACGCTTGACAAATTTAATATCTACTGCTGCCCGAGAGATGCGCTGCTCGGTCTCCACGATATCTTGGTCATGGAAAAGAAGTGCTGCATAAGCCTTCAAGCCATCTCGACCCGCTCTTCCTGCCTCTTGATAATAGGCCTCCAATGTTTGGGGCAAATCCAGATGTAATACCGTGCGTACATCGGGTTTGTTTATGCCCATACCAAATGCATTGGTCGCTACCATGACTCTTAATTTTGATTGTATCCAAGCAGCTTGTCTTTGATTTCGTTCATCAAAAGATAATCCCGCATGATAAAATTGGGCAGAAATACTCTTTTGACTTAAGTCTCTGGAAACCTGCTCAGCTCTCTTTCGACTTCCCACATATACAATAGAAGATCCCGCAACTTTATTGAGAATATCATATACCTTTTGAAATTTATTTTCTCCTTTAAATACAACATAGGAAAGATTGTCGCGTGCGTAACTGTTCTGAAAGACTTTAGGATCTGCTAAGTCCAGCTGATTGATAATATCTTTTTTTACCTCTTCAGTAGCAGAAGCCGTTAAAGCAATCAACCTCTTCATTGGAAACAATTCCGTAAAATCTTTGATTTTTAGATAATAAGGTCTGAAATCATGGCCCCATTGAGAGATACAATGAGCCTCATCGATGACGAACAAAGCAATGACCATTTTTTCTAATCTGACTAAAAAAAGCTCTGAAGTCAATCTTTCAGGAGAGAGGTAAAGAAATTTAATACCTCCGTAAATACAGTTATCCAATAGAATGTCAATTTCTCTTGAAGACAAGCCCCCATGGATAGCCACTGCCTTTATGTTTCTCTTTTTCAATTCATTTACCTGATCAATCATCAAAGCAATCAAGGGAGTGACAACTAGGGTAACGCCGTCAAGTATTAACCCAGGAATTTGAAAACAAATTGATTTTCCTCCTCCAGTAGGCAATAAAGCAAGGGTATTTTGACCTTTTAGGACAGACTCTATGATTTCCAGTTGAGATTCTTTAAAATGCTCAAAACCCCAATAATTACGCAATATCTCTTTCGGATCAGTCAAACTTATTTACATTAAACCCAGTAATATTAGTAGTGCTTTGTTGAAATATAAAACAATAATATCAGTTCCTGTGACTACAAATCTAACATCCAACAACCATCTTCTTTTATATTATGTACAGGTACGTTTATTTCGTGAGCCCAAGTGCTTATTTTTTCAGCATAATAGGGAGAACAATTAGAACCAATGACTAGGCCCCCAATCTTTAAATACCTCAATAAATACTCAAAATCTAAGGTTAACTCCTAAGTAATGACGACATAATCTACACTTAACGTTGCCACAAATTCCCACTGCTGATTATTATTATTTATAAATATAATTTTACGCCCTTGCCATAATAGCAGATGAAAGGTACCGAAGTATTTCAGCTCTTCGTCTTAAACAACTCAGTCAGATCGTTGGAGTCACTCGGAAGTCCTAAAAATCCACGAAATGAATTTATCCTCCATTTCAAGCGTTCGAAAAATCTGGGTTTGTATCGATCAATCATTAAACGAGCAGAATTCCCTCAATCAAATCGATGCCCATTTGGTCTTGCATATCATATATCACAAGCATTTTCCGTTCATTCGCATTAATATGGTTAAACAAATTAATTATTTGCCAAAAAATAATGAGTTGCAGTCCAAATACTATTTGTACAAACGATGTTTTTTATAAAAGCCACTAGTATCTATATCAAATACATAACTAAAACCTCAATTGAATGAAGATACAAGTCCGATGTCTTGCTGTATGGTAGCCGTTCAATCCACATGATATAGGCATTCATAATACTTTTCAAATTTTCAACTATCCATCCCATGGACAAGTGGCTTGGATCAAAAAAAAAGGAGATTACCAACAATACGACTGCCAAAATAAGAATGCAAAAAGTAGCGGGTACTAACCATAAATTGGATAATTAAAAATATGTTGGAAGCTGATGAAAATAATATATCACAATAGGAAGGGTAACTATTTATGCTTCCAAAGAAGTGCACATAGGTGCATAAAAATAATCTCCTTCTGGATTTTTTATCTCCCAACAGCTAGAGAACAGAGGAAAAAAATAACAATTCCTATCACGGCAATAAATGAAAGTTGAAAGCTAACATCATAAGTCATATTTGGATCAATCAAAATGCAATACGAATGCGGTCAGTGCGATCGAATTATAAATATTAGAAGTCCGATGATTCAGTTCGCTCAAACTCACAATAGAAAACAGGGTAGCTGCACGCATTCCTGAAGGCACGAGACCAGTTACAAAAGCATCAAGCCCTAGTCTCAATATGATCCCTATATCATAGTAATAGCGACCTAAATATATATTTCTTTAGGGTTTCAAAAAAAACCCTAAAATTAGAAAAAAAATACCCATGTGTAATTCTGATACAGCTAAGACGTGCATATTCCCTAAAGTACATAAACTGACTTTAATCCTTGATCTAAATAATCCTTAATCCCAATTACTACGACAACCACTACAGCCCTTGAGTGATCATTCCTAATTTGATTTTGAAATAAGGCTTTTGCCTTATGCCTCATTTCAAATGCCAAAGCACGAATACTAAAACGCGAAGAGCTGCCGATACCCATAATGTCATCATCTCCCACATCAGCCTGATAATAGATATGTTGGCGGCTTAAGTATTGAGCATAATCAAAAGCAATAGAATTTTTAGAGGATTTGATGGAGAATAAACTTCCAAATACATAGAGATAAAAACCATAAGACCTGACCTTATTGTATATTTCTTTCCGTACATGAAATTGAATTTTTCTCTCCCTTTTATTTGACCGAGAGCCTAGGAGCACCGAATTGAAAATCACAGATCCATATGCCGAGGATCAAACTCAACAAATAGCGCAAAAAATGATAGTTATTCCATAGATACATTCAGTTATACCTTTTTAAACAATATAACTCTCTAATGAAAAAGTTTCGTTATTTTGATTTAGGAATGTAATGAAGTAACACTTATAGTGCTTAAACTGTTTGAGACATCCTTTGATGCATAATATCTGCTTCTATAAATCTCGGTCCTATCGGTAAAAATCCTTGGTGAGCATATAAATTTATGGCTTCCAATTGCGCGTTTAAATACACAAGTACCCCCGATCCGAATTTACTTTTAATATCTACCAGAATGGATCTTAACAAATCTGCACCTAAACCTTTATTTCTATAAACTGGCAATACTGCGAACCTTTCGAGCTTCACGCCTTGAGAAGTTTTCCTCCAACGTGCGGTACCCAAGGCATTGCCCTCTTCATCTAACGCAACAAAATAATGAGCTAAACTTTCCGCATCTTCGTGTACAATAGCTTCGGGAACACCTTGTTCATTTACGAAAACATGTTGTCTAATTTCATAAGATTTATGTAATAATACATCTGAATCTGCGGCTACAATTTTATGACTCATAATGTTTATGGTAGGCTTTGATAATACTTTTGACCAAGCGGTGTCTAAGTACATCTCGCTCGTCAAGGTGTACAAATCCAATATTTTTAGTCTCCTTAAGTACTTCTAACACTTCTAGCAATCCTGATTTTTGCCTTGGCGGTAAATCAATTTGGGACTTATCGCCCGTCACAATTACCTTTGAACTAGGGCCCATACGTGTGAGAAACATTTTAATCTGACTTTGTGTCGCATTTTGGGCTTCATCCAGTAAAATAAAGGCATTATTGAGCGTTCTACCCCTCATATAAGCCAATGGAGCTATCTCAATATTATTATTTTCCTGATAAAACTTCAACTTCTCTGGAGGAACCATATCACTTAATGCATCGTAAATAGGTCTTAGATAAGGATCTATTTTATCCTTCAAATCTCCTGGTAGAAATCCCAAACTTTCGCCTGCCTCTACCGCTGGTCGGGTAATGATTATTTTGGCTACGTCTTTATTTTTTAATGCCTTCACAGCCAAAGCTACAGATATATAAGTCTTCCCAGTTCCTGCTGGTCCTAAGGCGAAGACCAAATCATTTTTCTGTACGGCCGTTACTAGCTTTTTTTGATTTGGGGTCTTTGCACTTATTTTAAACCCTTTGGTACCATAAACCAAAATTTCTACCAAATCATCACCCTTATTGAGATGATTTTCATCTGCCAAATATGAAATCACATGATCCCGCGTAAGATTCCCATATTTGTGATAATGAAGAATCAATGAATTCAAAATTTCATTGATCTTGACCAATTGAGGAGCGGCACCTTGAATAGTGATCTCATTGCCCCTTGAGATGATTTTAGTGTCCGGAAAGGCTGACATAATCTCATTTATATTGGCATTTTCTGTTCCAAGAAAATCAACCAAGGGTATGTTTTCTAGTGTAAATATTTTTTCTAGCAAGTGAAGTGTCTTTTTAAATTTGTCTTTGCCTATTTTTGCTATTGCGAATTCATCAACAAATAAAACAAATATTCTTTTCAAACATGGCCCTAATCACTTTTATGTCTGATTACGGATTAAAAGACCATTATGTAGCCGCTACCAAAGGAACGCTGTTAAACCTCAACCCCGAGTTAACCATCGTCGATATCAGCCATGAAATTAAATTATCAGATATCGCTCATGGAGGTTACGTATTGCGCAATGCTTTCAAAAAATTTCCCAAGGGTACCGTTCATCTCATTACAATGAATTCTTCCAGAAGCCTGAAAAATCGATGGATTGGGCTCACTTTGGAAGGCCATCACTTCATCGGCACAGATTCTGGTATTTTCAGTATTATAAGCACTGAAAACCCCTCCCTAGTCGTTGAAATTTGCCCTATTAATATAGAAACTACTTATCTAAAAATAGTTGGTCAAGCCGTCAACGATCTGGTTATGGGACGTGGTCTTGAGCACATTGGTCGGATCATAACTGATCACCTGCAACTGATTGATCGAACCGCTAAAATTACAAAAAAGGGTATGGTTGGCCATGTCATTCATATAGATCACTATGGCAATTTAATTACCAATATTAAGCATACTGATTATCTTGAAATCCAGAAAATTAACGGACAAGTGACCTTCCAAATACAAATAGGTAGAGAGATTTTTGATCGATTACATGAAGGCTATGATACAGTCGATCCTGGTGAGTGTTTTGTGTTTTTTAATTCAGAAAAAGTCTTACAAATTGGTATTAATATGGGGCGAGCCTCAGAACTATTAGGTATCAGAATGGATGCTTCTGTTTATATAAATTTCAATATTCAATGATGCTATTGAGAATTGTCCATATGGAATTTCGAGAGGAAAAAATCTTAGAGTTTCAGAAATTATTTAGAATATCAAAGGTAAAATTTCTGACTTTTAAGATTGTGAATCTCTTTATTTATAAAGAGGTCAATTCAATGTTTTCTATACGCACAGCCATTGGCTATCGGTAGACCATTTAAATAAATACAAAGCGACTTTATTTTTAAAAGCGACTTGGACCGAGGTGAAAGTTTTGTTTGCAGACAAGCCTCGAGCGTATTCTTTAGTAGAAGAATACAAGGAACAGGTAAGTGATCGGCTGAAGCATTGAAGCTACAAAATTGATCCATATTATATTGCGATTGCCAAAAAGCCAACATAGTTGTTTCAAACTGATAATGGGAAAGAAATATAACTAGAAATTGTTGATGAAATGAGAATTTATCTGAGGTAAAGTCAGATAAATTTAAGTACCAAAGGAGGGAATCGAACCCTCACTCTCGAAAGAACACGATTTTGAGTCGTGCGCGTCTACCAATTCCGCCACTTTGGCATTTACTGGTTGCAAAAATATCTAAATCTCACATCAACGCAAACTATTGATCATTTTAAGTTGGCGTATTTTTTTATTTTTATAAAAGAAATACACCTACCAAAATTTAATAAAATACTCTTTTCAAAATGATCCTAATTATTCCTACTCATTAATGTGATAAACTAAAATCATAAAAAAAATAATTTGTCTATCTTTCCACAAATTTTAGTGTATCGTTTGTATTTATGTCAAAGAAATTAGAAAACTTATTTGAAGGCTTTATGTTTTGGAGCCGTTGGGTGCAGGCCCCTATGTACGGTGGATTGATTTTTGGTTCCTTCATTTATCTCTATGTTTTTTTTCATGAACTCTTCAATATGTTCACAAGGCTCCTCAATCAACCGGTTGGTTCAAAGTCGGGCCCCTGGGAAGAAACTGAGATGATGTTGAGTGTATTGAACCTTGTGGATATTTCAATGGTAATGAACCTTTTGGTCATTGTAACCATTGGTGGATATTCGATATTTACAAGCCGGATGGATCTCGATTTACATGAAGATAAACCCTTGTGGCTA
>Ga0206127_1001574_pt1 | contig 24593 bp, 19 predicted proteins | sample Helgoland_Spring_6_FD_148646 | JGI IMG/M metagenome (GOLD analysis project Ga0206127, IMG submission 148646) | Pelagic subsurface seawater microbial communities from Kabeltonne, Helgoland, North Sea - Helgoland_Spring_Bloom_20160419_1 | ecosystem: Environmental > Aquatic > Marine > Epipelagic ...
AAGATTGTCCCCTTTATGGTGGGCATTTACATTCTCGGAGCCTTGTGGGTAATCTTGACCAACCTGGGTGCAGTGCCCACGGCATTTGGACGCATCATCTCAGGTGCTTTTGATACTGAAGCGATGTACGGAGGTCTCGTGGGGGTACTCATCCAAGGGATCCGCCGTGCCGCGTTCTCCAATGAAGCCGGTATTGGATCAGCTTCCATTGCACACAGTGCCGCCAAAACGGATGAGCCTGTCAGTGAAGGGATTGTTGCCCTGTTGGAACCTTTCATTGATACCGTGGTCATTTGTACGATGACCGCATTGGTTATCGTGATCACGGACTACGGACAATTTGATGCCGTGACGGTATTGAACGACGCTCAAGGGGGATCCCTCAATGCGATTGGCCTCACGTCGAGTGCATTTGAACAGAGCATTTCTTGGTTCCCTGGCGTGCTTTCACTCGCCGTCATATTGTTCGCCTTGTCCACCATGATTTCTTGGAGCTACTACGGTTTAAAGGCTTGGACCTACCTCTTCGGCGAGACCAGGGCAGCAGACTTGAGCTACAAGGCCATTTTCTGCGTCTTTGTTGTGATCGGGTCGGCCATCAGCGCGAGCAGTGTGTTTGACTTCGGCGACGCTATGATTTTTGCCATGTGCTTTCCGAATGTGTTGGGACTCTACTTGCTGTCTGGTGAAGTCAAGGCTGACCTCGGCGACTATCTCAGGAGGGTGAAGTCAGGCGAGATCAAGCGCTACGACTAAGACATAGCCCTGTGGGCATACATGTATTGCGCAGTGAGCGCCTTGGCACTTTGTGGTGCGGGGTAGCCGTATTGGCCTGCTTGAGCGTGGAGGGCTGGAGATTATGGCATCCACAGCATGTGGAGCCCCTTGTTGTCGGCGATGTGCTGGATGTGTTGGCGGGAATGCCTGGCCCCACATCGTCGGAAGACCTCCACCATGATGTCGGTGCCATTGGCAGCCAGACTTTGGCGCATGGCCGTCGGTTTCTACCGGCTGATAGGACCATCAATGTCGCTGAGCTGGATTCTGCTGGCTGGAATTATTGGGGGCTTTCCCCCCGGCAAGCCCAGGCTGCTGTGCGCTATAACCATGCGGTAGGGGGCATTCAAGATGCGCGCACTCTGCGCCGAATGCGGGTTTTGCCCCAGGGGTGGTTTGACCACTTTGCACCGTCAGTCCAGTACAAGGAGCCGACCCAGTTCGGGTCAGTCGGATCCTCCGCCCTCCGCCCAGAGGATGCCCATCTGCTCCGATCTGTGCCGGGCATCCAAGAAAGGGAGCTACTTGAGATCAATGCTGCAGATAGCCTGGCATTGTTGTCTGTGAAAGGCATTGGTCCCTGGGTCACTGGACGAATACTGACCGCACGAAGGTTGTGGGGAGGGTTCGCAGAGACCAGTCAGCTGGCCGATGCGTTAGGTGGTTGGGACAGCTTGGCGACAGTTTTAACCCCATTGTTGACGTGTGATCCGGGCTTCATAAAGCTTCGGTGTGCAGATACGCTGTCACTTGAGCAATGGCGGACCCTGCCGGGGATAGATGCAAAAACAGCTCAAGTGTTGCAGCGTCATGTGCGGCACCATGGAGGCGAACCCCATCAAGTGTTGTCCCACCCGCTGCTCGATTCTACCCAATCAAGTGTTTTGTCACATTATCTGTGTCCTTGCAGTCAGGATTGATGGGTACTATGGACGACCTTTGTGCAAACCCCGGACGAAATGAACTTCCAGGAAAACGATACCATTTCCGCCATCAGAAGCATGGTGAGAGATTTCGCTGCACAAGAGATGGAGCAGAACATTCTCGATTGGGACGAAAGCCAACACTTCCCGCGAGACCTCTTTCGAAAAATGGGGGATTTGGGTCTGATGGGCATGCTGGTGCCAGAGCAATACGGTGGAACAGGTTTGGGGTATCCTGAGTATGTCGCCGCCATTGAGGAGCTCGCCGCGGTCTGCGGTTCAATTGGTCTAAGTATGGCTGCGCACAATAGTCTGTGTACCAACCACATTTTGACCTTTGGCAATGAGGAGCAAAAGCAGCGTTATCTGCCCAAGCTTGCCAGTGGTGAGCACGTAGGTGCCTGGGGCCTTACGGAAGCAGGCACTGGATCTGACGCCATGCGCATGCAGTGCACAGCAGTTCGGGATGGAGACCATTGGGTGTTGAATGGCACAAAAAATTGGATCACACACGGCATCTCCGGTGAAGTAGTGGTTGTACTGGTCCGTACGGGTGATCTCCTGGACAGCCGAGGTATTTCCGCATTCGTAGTGGAGCGAGGTACTCCGGGATTTAGTGGGGGTAAAAAGGAAAACAAGCTGGGCATGAGGTCCAGTGAAACTGCAGAGCTGGTTTTTGAAGAATGCAGAATTCCTTCAGCCAACCTTCTGGGGAAGGAAGGAGATGGATTCATTCAGGCGATGAAAATTTTGGATGGAGGACGCATTTCTATCGCGGCCTTGTCCTTAGGCATAGGGCGAGGGGCATTTGATGCAGCCCGAAAGTATGCGCTTCAGAGAGAGCAGTTTGGACAACCCATCGCCCACTTTCAGGGCATAGGATTTAAACTGGCCGACATGGCGGTTGAGCTGGAAGCTTCTAGGGGGCTGATCGCAAAAGCTTGCCATGCTAAGGAGCATGGTGGGGATGTGACGCGCTATGGAGCCATGGCCAAGTACATGGCGTCCGAAGCCTGCGTGAGGATCGCTACGGACGCTGTACAAGTGTTTGGAGGTTATGGTTATACCAAGGATTTTCCAGTCGAGAAATTCTACCGAGATTCCAAGCTTTGCACCATTGGCGAAGGAACATCTGAGATTCAGAAACTCGTGATCTCGCGTGGATTGGTCAAAAACGGTCCGAATTCAGGAGATTAGTAGGGCAGGGACATTGGTTTTACGCAAAATCAGCTATCTTCGCCACCCAATTTTTAGCCATGCTCATCATTCCGGTCAAGGAGGGAGAAAACATCGAACGGGCGCTCAAGCGTTTCAAGAAAAAGTTCGATCGCACGAAAACCGGACGTTTGCTCCGGGCTCGCAAAGAGTACGTAAAGCCAAAAACGGTACGTCGTGAAGCGATGAAGAAAGCCGTTTACAAAAACAAGAAGGCATTGATGGGCTGATAATTTGCAGTATTGGTTTGGTAGGGTAATATTCGCCTTGACCAAACCAAAATGTCAAGTTCATCCGCTGTCCAAACGCCTTTATTGGCTTTTCTGCACTTTCTCGAGAAGGAGAAAAGGGGCAGTGTTCACACTTTACGTTGTTACCGTTCGGATCTGAACCAGTTCCAACGTTTCCTCGCCGATCAATACGAGCACGACTCCTTGATTGGTATTGAGGGCGAGTGGGTACGCTCATGGATTGTGAACATGATGAAGGAAGGGCGAAGCCCAAGAACCATTCATCGTAAAGTGAGTGCCTTTAGAACCTTCAACAGGTTCGCACGTCGGATGTCTTACACCGACAGAGATCCCAGTAACGGGGTGTCTCTTCCAAAACTTGAGAAGCGCGTCCGGGAAGTGGTTCCTGAGCGCAACATGGTGTCCCTTTTAGACGGTTCGGTTTTTCCGGACAGTTGGTCTGGTCTGCGGGATCGCCTAATGATGACCCTGTTGTATGAGACTGGGGTACGTCAAGATGAGCTGATCACGTTGCGCCACGCCGACGTCAACGTCAGCCGTAAAAACATCAAGGTCACTGGAAAAGGTGGCAAAGACCGTTATATCCCAATCTCAGACGACACCATTGATCAGGCAGAGCAGTACATGCGCAACAGGCCTGGAGACAGCGAGCGCTTGCTCGTAACGGATGGTGGCAGAGAGTTGTATCCTGCGTTTGTATACCGCCGGGTTAATCACTACATTACAGAAGCGAGCTCGCTTAGCAAGTGTAGTGCGCACGTCATCAGGCATTCGTTCGCCACGCATCTCTTGAATCGCGGAGCGGACATCAACGCAGTAAAGGAGTTGCTCGGTCACAGCAGTTTAAATGCGACCCAGCATTACACTCACGTTACGACGAGCCGAATGAAGGACGCGCACAAAGGTTCACCACTTGATACGCGAGGCATTTTTTAAGTCTCACTCTCAAGCGGTACACATGCAAATACAAGTCCAGTCCATTCACTTCAAGGCTGATGGTTCCTTGATTCAGTTCATCGAAGACAAGCTCAATAAGCTCACGCTCTTTCACCCTGGGATTATCGCGGCAGATGTTTTTCTGAGGCTTGATAAGGATCAGGATCGCGAAAACAAGTGTGTCGAGGTGAAGCTAAATGTGCCAGGCTCAGATGTCTTTAGTAGCCGCAAGGCAACTTCTTTCGAAGAGGCTGCTACAGATGTGGCAGAAGCTTTGCGCAGACAGCTCGAGAAAGCGAGGAACCGCGCGGCTTAAGGTCGAATATGAAATCGTTTTAATCAGATGCGCTTTGCCCATTGCGGGCAAGTTTTTCTGCGCTACATTTGCCCTCCCGAAATCGGGGAGGGCTTTTTTTTTGCCCTTGTTCTTTGAAAGAGAGGCCGGTGTAGCTCAGTTGGCTAGAGCAGCTGATTTGTAATCAGCAGGTCGGGGGTTCGAATCCCTCCACCGGCTCAATCATCGTCCAAAAATTGTACCAAGTTGGGGGTACGCCGGAGTTGGAGAGCCGGGGCAGACTGTAAATCTGTTGTCTACGACTGAATAGGTTCGAATCCTATTACCCCCACATTGTAAGTAGAAGCGGGAGTAGCTCAGTTGGTAGAGCGTCAGCCTTCCAAGCTGAATGTCGCGAGTTCGAATCTCGTCTCCCGCTCAAAAAATATTCGGTGCGCACCCAACGGGGTGGCTCCACACTGCCGATGTAGCTCAGGGGTAGAGCGCTTCCTTGGTAAGGAAGAGGTCACGGGTTCAATTCCCGTCATTGGCTCCATTGCACAGTGAAAGAAAGAATCCTTTTAATACGTTAACTCTAAACAAACCAAGACCATGGCTAAAGAAACGTTCGATCGTTCCAAGCCGCACGTGAACATCGGGACCCTCGGTCACGTTGACCACGGCAAGACGACCCTCACGGCAGCTATCACGAAAGTGTTGGCTGATGCTGGCTATAGCGAGGCTTCCTCGTTCGATCAAATTGACAACGCTCCAGAGGAAAAGGAGCGTGGTATTACCATTAACTCTTCACACGTAGAGTATGCGACGGAAAACCGTCACTATGCGCACGTTGACTGCCCAGGTCACGCGGACTACGTGAAGAACATGGTGACAGGTGCTGCCCAAATGGACGGCGCCATTCTCGTTGTGGCTGCGACCGACGGTCCTATGCCCCAAACCCGTGAGCACATCTTGCTCGGCCGCCAGGTAGGTGTTCCTACCATCGTGCCTTTCCTCAACAAAGTTGACATGGTCGACGACGAGGAGTTGCTCGAGCTCGTGGAGATGGAGGTGCGTGAGCTCCTCAGCTTCTATGAGTATGACGGAGACAACGTGCCTTGCATCCAGGGTTCAGCCTTGGGCGCTTTGAACGGTGAGCAGAAGTGGGTTGACACTGTCCTCGAGCTGATGAAGGCTGTGGACGATTACATCAAGCTCCCAGTTCGTGACAACGAGAAGCCATTCTTGATGTCTGTTGAGGACGTCTTCACGATTACAGGTCGTGGAACTGTGGCTACTGGCCGTATCGAAACCGGTATCATTAATACGGGTGACGAAATTGACATCTTGGGTCTGAATGCTGAAGGCATGAAGTCTACCATCACAGGTGTTGAGATGTTCCGTAAGATTTTGGATCGTGGTGAGGCTGGCGACAATGTCGGTTTGCTCCTCCGTGGTATCGACAAGAAGGACATCAAGCGCGGTATGGTTATCGCTGCTCCTGGAACGGTCACACCACACAGCAAGTTCAAGGCTGAGGTGTACATCCTGAAGAAGGAAGAAGGTGGTCGCCACACTCCTTTCCACAACAGGTACCGCCCACAGTTCTACTTCCGTACAACGGACGTAACGGGTGAAATCATCCTCGAGGAAGGCCGCGAGATGGTCATGCCTGGTGACAACGTAACGATTTCTGTAGAGTTGATCTACGGTGTTGCAATGTCCCCCGGTTTGCGTTTCGCTATCCGTGAGGGTGGCCGCACCGTAGGCGCCGGACAGGTGACCGAGCTCAGCTGAGACTCGGGTTTTCACTGAATATAAATCTGGGGAAAGAAGATGCCCAATTGGGGCATCTTCTTTCGCCGTCTACGGGCATAGCTCAATTGGTAGAGTAGCGGTCTCCAAAACCGTTGGTTGCAGGTTCGAGTCCTGCTGCCCGTGCAAATACACCGAATCGACATGGCAAACGTCATAGAATACGTCAAGGATAGCTACACCGAATTGGTGGAGCGTGTAACCTGGCCAGGCCCCAAGCAATTGCAGGAGGCTTCGGTATTGGTCTTCATCGCTTCCCTTCTCATCGCGGGCGTTGTGTTCGCAATGGATTGGGTGTTCGGGGTAAACTCAGCGGACAGCATCTGGCAAGGTGTCATCGGCTTGATTTACACGTACGTCATTTGAACGCCACAAGAACCATGAGCGAAATCGACAAGAAGTGGTACGTAGTGCGCGCCATAGGTGGGCAGGAGAACAAGGCCAAGGGTTTCCTTGAGTCCGAGATTTCCGCGGCCGGCTTGTCTGATTACGTGGGGCAGATTTTGATCCCGACGGAGAAGGTGTTGCAAATCAAGAACGGAAAGAAGGTCGCCAAGGAGCGCAACCATTATCCGGGATATGTGTTTGTGGAGTGTGCACTGGTTGGGGAGGTTCCTCACGTGATCCGAAACACACCCAGTGTGATCGGTTTCTTGGGTGCCGAGAAAAGAGGAGACCCGCTTCCGTTGCGGGCGAATGAGGTGAGCCGCATGCTGGGACGTGTGGATGAATTGGCCGAGAGCGAGGAGGAATTGTCTATCCCGTTCAAAGTCGGAGAGGTCGTCAAGGTGGGAGATGGTCCATTCAATGGATTCCATGGCACCATCGAGGAGATCAACGAGGAGAAGCGCAAGCTGAAGGTGATGGTGAAGATTTTTGGAAGAAAGACCCCAGTCGAACTGGGCTTCCTCCAAGTGGAGAAGGAATCCTGAGGCAGCAACTGATTATCACTGTAAGTAGAGTATATATATAAACCGGAACAGCCAGGACGACCCGTGCCTTGTACCAGAATGCTTCCCTGGACACTGCGGCCGACCTGTTCATTATAAATAATAGATCCATGGCTAAAGAAGTCGCCAAAATGGTCAAACTGCAAGTGAGGGGTGGCGCTGCCAACCCATCACCACCGGTTGGTCCTGCACTTGGTGCGGCAGGTGTGAACATCATGGAATTTTGCAAGCAGTTCAATGGGCGTACCCAGGACAAAGCAGGCAAGGTTCTCCCGGTGGTCATCACCGTCTACAGTGACAAGTCTTTCGACTTTGTCATCAAGACATCGCCCGCAGCAGTGCAACTCATGGAAGCCGCCAAATTGAAGAAGGGTTCTCCGGAATCCAACCGACAGAAGGTGGGCAAAGTGACGTGGGACCAGGTCCGTGTAATTGCAGAGGACAAGATGCCCGATCTCAATTGCTTCTCCATCGAATCCGCCATGAAGGTGGTCGCTGGAACGGCAAGGAGTATGGGGTTGAATGTGACCGGCGATTCGCCTTTCTGATCTTCAATCATCAGACACAATGGCAAAATTGACACGCAATCGCAAGGCCGCTTTCGAGAAGTTCGATGTGGACCAAGCGTATTCGCTCGACGATGCAGCCGGCATCGTGAAGGAGATTTCCTCCACGAAGTTCGACTCATCTGTTGACCTCGCCGTCAGCCTCGGCGTGGACCCGCGTAAAGCCAACCAGATGGTACGTGGTACGGTTTCTCTTCCTCACGGAAGCGGAAAAAACGTACGCGTACTGGTGCTCTGCAATCCCGATAAGGAAGCAGAAGCGAAGGAGGCAGGAGCGGACCACGTTGGTCTCGATGAATATGTCGAGAAGATTAAAGGCGGATGGACCGATGTGGACGTGATCATCACGACCCCCCAAGTGATGGGCAAGGTAGGAGCGTTGGGCCGAGTACTCGGACCGCGCGGCCTCATGCCCAACCCGAAATCGGGTACCGTCACTATGGAGGTCGGGAAGGCCGTCCAGGACGTAAAGGCAGGTAAAATCGACTTCAAGGTTGACAAGTATGGCATTATCCACGCTTCCGTAGGGAAGGTGAGTTTCTCGCAAGAGAAGCTCAAGGAAAATGCAAACGAAGTCATTCAAACCTTGATTCGTTTGCGCCCGTCTTCAGCGAAGGGCACCTACATCAAGAGCGTCTTTTTGAGCTCTACGATGTCCCCAGGTGTCCGGATCGAATCGAAAGCACTGAACAGCTGAACCAGGAACCCATGACACGCGAAGAGAAAACCCAAGCGATCGAGGAGCTCCAGGCCATGTTGAAGGATACCAATGTGGTATACCTTGCCGATGCTTCGAGTATGAATTCCGCAGATACGACGAAGCTGCGCGGAGAGTGCTATAAGGCAGAAATCAAAATGCAAGTGGTGAAAAACACACTGCTGCGCATTGCGATGGAGCGTACAGAGGGCCGTGAATACGGAGAGCTGTACGACGTGCTGAAAGGCCAAACCGCCTTGATGACAAGTACCGTAGGGAATGCCCCTGCCAAGCTCATCAAGGACTTCCGCAAGGGGGGTGAACGCCCTATCCTTAAAGGAGCTTACGTCGAGGAAGCAGTGTATATCGGTGATGACCAATTGAAGGCCCTCACGGAGATTAAGAGCAAAGAGGAACTCCTTGGAGAACTCGTTGGTCTGCTCCAGAGCCCCATGCGGAATGTCCTCGGAGCATTGCAATCTGGTGGCAACACCATTTCCGGATTGGTCAAAGCTCTTTCCGAAAGGGAAGGCTGACTTTGACACCTTTTACACAACTCAAACAAGTAACCCACAATTCCATATATCATGGCTGATTTGAAATCCATGGCAGAAGAGCTTGTCAACCTTACCGTAAAGGAGGTGAGCGAGCTTGCAGATATCCTTAAGGACGAGTATGGCATCGAGCCTGCAGCTGCAGCAGCAGTTGTCGCCGGCCCCGCAGCAGGCGGTGGCGATGGCGGCGCTGAAGAGCAGACTGAGTTCGACGTCATCCTCAAAGCCGCTGGAGGCTCTAAGTTGGCGGTCGTGAAGCTCGTAAAAGAGCTGACCGGTCAAGGCTTGAAGGAAGCTAAAGGTATCGTTGACGGCGCTCCCGCCACCCTCAAGGAGGGCGTAGCCAAAGACGAGGCCGAGGCCCTCAAAGCACAACTCGAGGAAGCCGGCGCAGAGGTTGAGATCAAGTAAGATCACAACTCGCTGAATTTCAGAAGGTCAGGCTGGGCGCAGGTCCCGGTCTGACCTTCTTGTACCCTGTATTTCGCAGGGTGCTCCCAAAACCAACCTGCAACACTGCGATTTGTTCCTCCCTCGTTAAGCCGCCCCCATGTTGACGCCACAACTGCAGCAGCGACATTCTTTCGCCACTACCACTCCGGACATTCCGTATCCGGACTTCCTCGATATTCAACTGCGGTCCTTCCGCGAGTTCTTTCAGCTTGAGACCAAGCCTGAAGACCGCGATACGGAGGGATTGTTTAAGGTGTTTAACGAGAACTTTCCCATCACGGACACCCGGAACCAGTTTGTACTGGAATTCCTGGACTACTTCATTGATCCCCCTCGATACAGCATCGAAGAGTGTATCGAACGCGGATTGACTTACAGCGTGCCGCTCAAGGCGAAGCTGAAGTTGTACTGCACGGACCCTGAGCACGAGGACTTCGAGACCATCGTTCAGGATGTCTACCTCGGCACCATTCCATACATGACCCCGAGGGGCTCATTCGTTGTGAATGGCGCAGAGCGTATCATCGTGAACCAACTCCACCGTTCGCCGGGTGTGTTCTTTGGACAGAGCCGCCACGCCAACGGAACCAAATTGTACAGCGCGAGGATCATCCCATTTAAGGGCAGCTGGATCGAATTCGCGACGGACATCAACAGCGTGATGTATGCGTACATCGACCGGAAGAAAAAGCTTCCTGTGACGACGTTGCTTCGCTCCATCGGTTACGAAGGAGACCGTGACATTTTGGGCATTTTCGACCTCGCAGAGGAAGTGAAAGTCTCCAAGGCCGGTGTGAAGCGGGTGTTGGGCCGCAAATTGGCCGCCCGTGTGTTGAAGACTTGGATTGAGGACTTCGTAGATGAGGATACCGGTGAGGTGGTCAGCATCGAGCGGAACGAGCTTGTGCTTGACCGTGACACAGTGCTCGAAAAGGAGCACATCGAGTTGATCGTAGAGTCTGGTTCCAAGACCATCATCCTGCACAAGGAGGACATCAACCAGGCGGATTACGCGATCATCCACAACACCTTGCAAAAGGACCCTTCCAACAGTGAGAAGGAGGCTGTGGAGTATATCTACCGTCAACTGCGGAACGCTGAGCCACCAGATATGGAGACGGCCCGCGGTGTCATTGACAAGCTGTTCTTCTCCGAGCAGCGTTATGACTTGGGAGAGGTTGGACGTTTCCGGATCAACCGGAAATTGGGCATTGACATGTCCGAGGAGTCCCGCACTTTGACCAAGGACGACATCATCCTGATCATCAAGTTCCTCATCGACCTCGTGAATTCGAAGTCAGATGTGGACGACATTGACCACCTCTCTAACCGTCGTATTCGTACGGTGGGAGAGCAACTGCACAACCAGTTTGGAGTGGGATTGGCGCGTATGGCTCGGACCATTCGCGAGCGGATGAACGTCCGTGACAACGAGGTCTTCACGCCAACTGACTTGATCAACGCCAAGACACTGAGCTCAGTGATCAATTCGTTCTTTGGAACGAACCAGCTGAGCCAGTTCATGGACCAGACCAATCCGTTGAGTGAGGTGACGCACAAGCGTCGTATCTCGGCCCTCGGACCAGGTGGCCTGTCACGTGAACGTGCTGGCTTTGAGGTGCGTGACGTACACTACACCCACTACGGCCGCCTCTGCACGATTGAGACTCCTGAGGGTCCAAACATTGGATTGATTAGCTCACTCTGTGTCTATGCGAAGGTGAACCGACTTGGTTTCATCGAAACCCCTTACCGTGAGGTGAACGAGGGCGTGGCACGTGTTGGTGGCGAAGGAATCACGTATTTGTCTGCCGAGGAGGAGGACAGTGCGACCATCGCTCAGGCTACCGTAGGACTCAATGATGATGGTACGTTTAAGAACGACATCATCAAGGCACGCCTTCAAGGTGACTTCCCTCTGGTGGCTCCCACCGAGATCAAGTACGTTGACGTTGCACCGAACCAGATTGCATCCATCGCGGCCTCGCTCATTCCCTTCTTGGAGAATGACGACGCGAACCGTGCATTGATGGGGTCAAACATGATGCGTCAGGCGGTTCCTTTGATGCGCCCGAACAGCCCCATTGTGGGTACGGGCCTCGAAAGCCAGGTGGCACGCGACAGCCGTGTGCTCGTTACCGCCGAGGCAGATGGAGTGGTCGAATACGTGGATGGCAACGAGATTCAAATCCGTTACCACATGGATGAGAATGACCGTTTGGTTTCGTTCGAGAACGACATCAAGGTCTACAACATCACCAAGTTCGCGAAGACCAACCAAGGCACCTGTATCAACTTGAAGCCGCTCGTGTCCAAAGGGATGCGTGTTGAGCGTGGAGATATCCTCGTGGAGGGTTACTCTACCCAAGCCGGTGAATTGGCTCTGGGTCAAAACATGAAGGTGGCCTTCATGCCGTGGAAGGGTTACAACTTTGAGGACGCGATCGTCATCAGTGACCGTGTAGTCCGTGAGGATGTTTTCACTTCCATGCACGTGACCGAGTACAGCTTGGAGGTGCGTGACACGAAGCGCGGTCAAGAAGAGCTCACCGCCGACATTCCAAATGTCAGCGAAGAAGCCACCAAAGATCTCGACGAGAACGGACTGATTCGCATCGGAGCCAACGTTGGTGCAGGTGACATTCTGATTGGTAAAATCACGCCGAAGGGCGAGAGTGACCCCAGTCCAGAAGAGAAGTTGCTGCGCGCCATCTTTGGTGACAAGGCTGGTGATGTAAAAGACGCTTCTTTGAAGCTCGGCCCCAGTGCAACTGGTGTTGTGATTGAGAAGATGCTGTTCTCACGCATGGTGAAGGACCGCAAATCCAAAGCGGCCGACAAGGCTGTTTTGGAGATGATCGACGCGGAATTTGATCAGGAGGCTGCAGTATTGCGCAAGGCCTTGATCGAGAAGCTCATGCAGGTCATCGGCGGCAAGACGTCTCAAGGTGTCCAGAACTACTACAAGGAGATGCAAATCAAGAAGGGCGTCAAGTTTACGCAGCGCGCCCTGCAGACCTTGGATTTCAGCATTGTGAATACCGAGGGGTGGACCCGCGACGAGGACAACAACAACCTCGTGAAGCGCGTCGTCCACAACTACAACATGAAGTACAACGACCTGCTCGGCACCTTCAAGCGGAAGAAGTTCCAGGTGACAGTAGGTGATGAGCTCCCCGCGGGCATCGTCAAGTTGGCCAAAGTGTTCGTCGCCAACAAGCGAAAGCTCAAGGTGGGTGATAAGATGGCTGGACGCCACGGAAACAAGGGTATTGTGGCCCGTATTGTTCGCCAAGAGGACATGCCGTTCCTCGAGGATGGAACGCCTGTGGACATCGTGCTCAACCCGTTGGGTGTACCATCGAGGATGAACTTGGGGCAGATCTATGAGACCGTCCTCGGATGGGCTGGAGAGAAGCTCGGCACCAAGTTTGCAACGCCCATTTTCGATGGAGCTCGCCTCGATCAGATTTCTGAGTTCACCGAAAAGGCGGGGGTACCCAACTTTGGTGTGACCCACCTCTACGATGGGGAAACCGGAGAACGGTTCGACCAGCCTGCTACGGTCGGTGTGATCTACATGATCAAGCTGAGCCACATGGTGGACGACAAGATGCACGCGCGATCCATTGGACCATACAGCCTCATTACCCAGCAGCCGTTGGGTGGTAAAGCGCAGTTTGGTGGACAGCGTTTCGGTGAGATGGAGGTGTGGGCCCTTGAGGCCTTCGGTGCCTCGCACATCTTGCAGGAAATCCTCACGGTTAAGTCGGACGACGTTGTCGGCCGCGCCAAGACCTACGAGGCCATTGTGAAGGGAGATCCGATGCCAACACCAGGTATTCCGGAGTCCTTTAATGTACTGATGCACGAGTTGCGCGGATTGGGATTGACCGTGGCCTTGGAGGCCTGAGTCACTCCTGCTTCAACCCATTGATCTTCACCAAAAGATGACCAACAACAAGACCCCGAAGCTCTCAAGCGACTTCAACAAGATTCGCATCAGCATGGCATCGCCCGAGGAAATCCTCGAGCAAAGCCATGGCGAAGTCCTGAAGCCTGAGACCATCAATTACCGGACCTATAAGCCGGAGCGTGATGGCCTGTTCTGCGAGCGCATTTTTGGCCCTGTCAAGGACTATGAATGCCACTGCGGTAAGTACAAGCGTATTCGCTACAAAGGCATCGTCTGTGACCGTTGCGGCGTAGAGGTGACCGAGAAGAAAGTCCGGCGCGAGCGCATGGGCCACATTCAGCTCGTGATCCCAGTTGCGCACATCTGGTACTTCCGGAGCCTGCCAAACAAAATCGGTTACTTGCTCGGCCTGCCGACCAAGAAACTCGATCAGATCATTTACTACGAGCGCTATGTGGTCATCCAGCCGGGTGTTGCCACCAAGACGGATGGCGAAGCGTTGGAGATCAATGAATTCCTCACCGAAGAGGAGTACTTGGATATCCTCGATACGCTGCCCAAGGACAACCAGTACCTCGACGAAAAGGACCCCAACAAGTTTGTGGCGAAAATGGGCGCTGAAGCCCTGCACGACATGTTGGGTAGCCTTGACTTGGATCAGTTGAGCTACGACCTGCGCCATGCGGCCAACACGGAGACGAGCCAGCAGCGTAAGAACGAGGCGCTCAAGCGTCTTCAGGTGGTCGAAGCTTTGCGTGACGCCAACCACAGAATCAACAACAATCCCGAGTGGATGATTGTGAAGGTGGTGCCGGTGATTCCACCAGAGTTGCGTCCATTGGTTCCCCTCGATGGAGGCCGTTTCGCGACGTCTGACTTGAATGACCTCTACCGCCGCGTCATTATCCGCAACAACCGTTTGAAGCGCTTGATCGAGATCAAGGCTCCTGATGTGATTTTGCGGAATGAGAAGCGGATGTTGCAAGAGGCTGTAGACAGCCTGTTCGACAACAGCCGGAAGTCCTCTGCTGTGAAGACAGAGAGCAACCGTCCGTTGAAGTCGCTTTCAGACAGCCTCAAGGGCAAGCAAGGACGTTTCCGTCAGAACCTGCTCGGTAAGCGTGTGGACTACTCTGCGCGTTCTGTCATTGTCGTAGGACCTGAGCTCAAGCTGCACGAATGCGGCATGCCAAAGAACATGGCAGCCGAGCTCTACAAGCCGTTTATCATCCGTAAGATGATCGAACGTGGAGTGGTCAAGACGGTCAAGTCGGCGAAGAAGATTGTGGACGCCAAAGAGCCCGTTGTATGGGACATCTTGGAGAACGTGATGAAGTCGCACCCCGTGTTGCTCAACCGTGCTCCAACCCTGCACCGTCTCGGTATCCAGGCCTTCCAGCCCAAGATGATCGAGGGCAAGGCCTTGCAACTTCACCCGCTCGCTTGTACAGCGTTCAACGCTGACTTCGACGGTGACCAGATGGCGGTTCACCTCCCATTGGGCCCTGCGGCCATCTTGGAGGCGCAATTGCTGATGCTGGCCAGCCACAACATCTTGAACCCTGCGAATGGTGCGCCGATCACGGTTCCATCGCAGGACATGGTATTGGGCCTCTACTACATCACCAAGGAGCGCAAATCCACCAAGGAGGAGCCCGTGAAGGGAGAAGGCATGACCTTCTACTCTCCAGAGGAGGTGATCATTGCATACAACGAGGGCCGTGCTGCATTGCATGCATGCATCAAGGTGCGTTGGGAAGACCACGAGGGCAACAGCTCCATCATCGACACCACTGTGGGCCGTGTGCTCTTTAATGAGGTGGTGCCGAATGAAGCGGGTTATGTCAACGAGCTCTTGACCAAGAAGAGCCTCCGGACCATCATCTCGGACGTTTTGCTCGCAGTAGGTGTTCCAAGAGCGGTTCAGTTCTTGGACGACATCAAGCACCTTGGGTTTACCATGGCCTACAAGGGTGGTTTGAGCTTTAACCTCAACGACATCATCATCCCAGAGGAGAAGGTGAAGTTGGTCGATGCAGCCAATGAGCGCGTCGGTGAGGTGATGGACAACTACAACATGGGCCTCATCACCAACAACGAGCGTTACAACCAGATCATTGACATCTGGACGAACACCAACTCGCGGTTGACGAACATCTTGATGGATCGTCTGGAGACTGACAAGCAGGGCTTCAACTCCATCTATATGATGATGCACTCTGGAGCCCGTGGTTCCAAGGAGCAAATCCGTCAGTTGAGCGGAATGCGTGGTCTGATGGCCAAGCCGCAGAAGTCCAGTGCTGCTGGAGGACAGGACATCATTGAGAACCCCATCCTGTCGAACTTTAAGGAGGGCCTGTCCATCTTGGAGTACTTCATCTCTACGCACGGTGCCCGTAAGGGTCTGGCGGATACGGCTTTGAAGACGGCGGACGCGGGATACTTGACCCGTCGACTTGTAGACGTGGCGCAAGACGTGATCATCAATGAGCAGGATTGCGGCACCATCCGCGGTCTCACAGCTACGGCGTTGATGAAGAACGAAGAGGTTGTAGAATCTCTTGCGGACCGCATCATTGGTCGTACTGCTGTTCAAGATGTGAACCATCCTGAAACCGACGAGTTGATTGTGTCCAGCGGTGCTGAGATTACGGAGGCTGTGGCCGCTATGATTGAGGAGGCTGGTATCGATGAAGTCGAGATGCGCTCAGTGCTGACTTGCGAGAGCCGCCGCGGTGTATGTGCGAAGTGTTACGGCCGAGCCTTGAGCTCAAACCGTCTGGTCCAGGAGGGCGAGGCAGTGGGCGTGATCGCCGCGCAGTCCATTGGAGAGCCAGGTACACAGCTGACGCTGCGTACGTTCCACGTAGGTGGTACGGCGTCCAAGATTTCTGACGAGAATGAGATTGTCGCACGTCAAGAAGGCGTGGTGGAGCTCGAAGATTTGAGAACCGTTCAGCGGGCAACCCCAGACGGGGAAGTCGAGACTGTGGTGGTTTCCCGTTCTACCGAGTTCAAGGTGATCGACCCAGAGGTCGGCATCACATTGAGCTCTACGAACTTGCCTTACGGTGCTGTCCTTCAAGTGAAGAATGGCAAGAAGATCAAGAAGGGAGATATCATCTGTACTTGGGACCCCTACAACAACGCGATCATCAGTGAGGAGCAGGGAACGGTGGTCTTCGATATGATCGAGGACGGCGTGACCTATCGCGAGGAGTTGGACGAACAGACCGGCTTCCGTGAAATCGTCATCACCGAAACCAAGGACAAGAAGAAGAACCCTGCCATTCACATCGTAGGTCCCAAGAAGGAAGTACTCAAAGTGTATTCCCTTCCAGTAGGTGCTCACGTCAGTGTGGAGGAGGGTGACTCCGTTGAGACTGGCCGCATTCTTGCCAAGATTCCCCGTATCGCGGGTAAATCTGGTGACATTACGGGAGGTCTGCCACGTGTGACCGAGCTCTTCGAAGCACGGAACCCTTCAAACCCTGCAGTGGTTTCAGAGGTGGACGGCATTGTGACCTACGGTAAAATCAAGCGGGGTAACCGTGAGATCATCGTGGAGAGCCGCACAGGCGATAAGCGCAAGTACCTCGTGCCATTGTCCAAGCACATCCTCGTGCAGGAGAATGACTTCGTCAAGGCGGGAATGCCAATGTCTGACGGTGCGACAACACCAGCTGATATTTTGGCCATTCAAGGACCAACTGCGGTTCAGGAGTATCTCGTGAATGAAATCCAAGAGGTCTATCGCCTCCAGGGTGTGAAGATCAACGACAAGCACTTCGAGGTCATCGTGCGTCAGATGATGAAGAAAGTGGTGGTGGAAGATCCGGGTGACACAAAGTTCCTCGAGAAGCAGTTTGTAGAGAAGAAAGACTTCATCGACGAGAACGACCGCATGTTCGGCATGATGGTGGTGACCGAGGCTGGTGACAGCAAGGAGTTCAAGGTGGGTCAAATGGTCTCTGCGCGTCAATTGCGCGACGAGAACGGTACCATCCGACGCGAAGACGGTCAACTTGTCGAAGGAAGGGAAGCGATGCCGTCAACGGCGCGTCCTTTGCTCCAAGGCATCACGCGGGCTTCTTTGCAGACCAAGTCCTTCATCTCAGCGGCGTCCTTCCAAGAGACCACCAAAGTCCTCAACGAGGCTGCGGTAAGTGCCAAGGAAGACCACCTGAGCGGCTTGAAGGAGAACGTCATCGTAGGACACCTTATCCCTGCGGGTACAGGCATGCGTCACTGGCACGACCAGGTTGTGGGCTCACAAGAAGAGTTCGACCGCTTGGTAGAGGCTGGTGAAGGCGAAGCTGAGGAAGTTCCTTCGGAATAACCTACTTGGCGCAGAAGCCAAAAACCTGAATTGCAAAAGGCGGCCCAAAAGGCCGCCTTTTGCTTGGGCAGAGGTTTTGATGGGGGTCAATTCAGCATGGCCGCACCCGCGAACCCTCCTTTGTCTTGAGGAGCGGGGCCATCGTAACCGAAGAGCCGATTCTGCTTGATGATCTGGTCCACTTCCAGCGGGACGAGGTCTTCCCAGCCCGTTTGACCATCTCTGATCATGCGCAGCACCTCCACACTGAAGATGTCCAATAAGGACAGGTCGTCGAGCTGAATGTCACAGATCCGCTTGTTAAAGAGCAGATAGTCGTACAGGGGCTTGATCCTGGGGTGAATGGGGGCGTTGTCCGTTCTGATCAAGACGTCATTCTTGGCGTCGTGCCATGGATAGGCATACACCTTCAGGTCTCGGCTGAACATGATGCCGAAAGCTTCCAAAATGCCACCATTCAACTCACGGTAGTAACGCTCATTAAAGAGGTCCATCATGGCGTTTCCACCCATGATGACGCCCATGCGTTTCTTGGTGTAGCGCGAGAAATACTCAATGAGTTTGTAGTATTCCTGGTAGTTCGAGATCAGCACTGTATGCCCTAAAGAGCATAGAATATCCGCCCGGTCCAAGAAGTCTTTTTCGTCGATGTCCCCCTCCGCTTTGAGGTTGTTGAGTGTGATTTCAAACAACAACTGAATGTTGGTCTCATCGACCCTGTTTTCCTCACGGAAAAGGGACAGGCCCCGCTCCATCATGTCGAGGTTCACCTTGGTAACAGGGCGGAAGCTGCCACGAATGGCGAGGATGTTCCGCTTGTACAGCACATCGGCTGCCTGCAAGTTGCGTCCGTCGGGACTAAAGATGACCGCATCGGTCATGCCGTGCTTGACAAGTTGAAGAGACAGCAAACGGTTGTCAACACCTGCAAAATCAGGGCCATTCATCTGAATGGTGTCGATTTCAATGCGGTCCTTGTCCAGCTCGTCATAGAGGCTTTGCAGCAGGTCGTTCGGCTGTTTGTACAAAAAGTGACACCCGTAGATCAGGTTCACCCCCAAGATTCCAATGGTGGCATGCTGGAGCAAAGCATCGGACTCGTGGAACCGGGCGTGCAGAATGACTGAGTTTGGCTTTTTGTTGGGGCCGGTTTGAAAGCGGAGGCCAAACCAACCGTGTCCCTCAATTGTTTTGTGGTAGTTGATGGTGGCCACGGTATTCGCAAACGCGAAGAACCGTTTTGACGGGTGCTTCTCCCGTGGCAGCCGTTCTTCGCACAACCGGTATTCGTGGTCAATCATCTTGTTGACCCGGGCTTCGCACACGTAGCGCCCTGAGGGCTCTACTCCGTAGATCGCATCGCTAAAGTCCTTGTCGTATGCACTGATCGTCTTAGCAATGGTGCCACTCGCACCTCCAGCGCGAAAAAAATGACGCACCACCTCTTGACCTGCTCCGATCTCGGCAAAAGTGCCATAGAGATCGTGGTTCATGTTGATCCGCAGGGCCTTTTGCTTGGCCGAAAGGACGACACGGTTGGATTCCACGGTGTTTGTTGATTGAGGGTGTTGCTCATTGCAAAGGTACCTATGTCAAGTTGGAACGCCGGAGCCCTCTCGGATTAACTTTGCCCATATGGGCGTTCACCTCACTCTTCTCGGTACCGGCACATCGCAAGGCGTCCCCGTGATCGCATGTGATTGTGGGGTGTGTGCCTCCTCAGATCCCCGCGACAGCAGGCTGCGTTCCAGTGCGATGTTTTATGTGGATGGGGCGGATGCTCCAGATGGTCCGCGGCATTTGGTGATTGATACAGGCCCAGACTTCCGACAGCAAATGTTGCGGGAAAAGGTCGATTCGGTCGATGCCGTCCTGTTTACCCACGAACACAAGGACCATGTGGCTGGCTTGGATGACATCCGGGCTTTCAATTTTCGCTTGAAGCGGGATATGGATGTGCACGCGACCCCGCAGGTTCAAGAAGCGCTGAAGCGCGAATTCCATTATGTATTTCGCGAAAACCCATACCCTGGAGTTCCACAGGTTCGCCTCCACGGATTGAACGAGGACCCCAAAACCATTGGCGGTGTAGAGGTGCTGCCACTGCCCGTCATGCATTACAAGTTGCCCGTTTTGGGCTTCAGAATTGGACCGATTGCCTACATCACCGACGCCAACGCATTCAGCCCCCTGACCTGGGAGCGCCTCGAAGGGGTAGAGGTTCTCGTGCTGAATGCTTTACGCAAGGAACCCCACCTGAGCCATTTCAACCTCGAGGAGGCTTTGGAAGTCATTGAGCGGGTAGGACCTCAGCAGGCGTACCTCACCCACATCAGCCACTTGCTTGGCAAGCATGAGGACATCCAAGCAGAATTGCCCAAAGGAGTCTCCCTCGGTTGGGATGGACTGCGCATCTCTACCCCATGACCCGGATTCTGCACACCTTATTTGTGGCCCCCATTGGCCGGTTGCCATACGCATTGCTCTATCCGTTGGCCGATGTGCTTTCGCAATGTCTTTGGTGGTCGGGATATCGCCGTGAGGTTGTGGCGTCCAACCTCAAAAGGGTTTTTCCAGAGATGTCTGAGCCCGAATTGCGCCGCACTGCGCGCCAATTCTACACCCACCTTGCCGAGGTCCTCGTAGAGTCTTTGCGGCATTTTCATGCGGGCCCAGAGGAGTTGCTCAAGCGCTATCACCATGTCAACCCCGAGGTGTTGGCCCCATTCGCCAACAAGCCGCCAGGCGTGCTGCTGTCGTGTGGCCATTTTGGGAATTGGGAGCGCTTTGCTGTCACGGTCGGAGCGGCGTTACCATTGCCTGTGATGGGCGTGTATAAACCCCTATCTAATGCGTTTTATAACGACCTCATTTTGCGGACGCGGGGCAAGTTTGGGACGGAACTGGTGCCCATGAAGCGGGTCTCAGCATGGATGGTCGAAGAGTTGGGAAGGGCCAAGGCGGCGACGCTCGCGGTGGACCAGCGCCCATTGGACCCCAACAAGGCGTGGTGGATGGAATGGATGGGGCAGGAGACCGCCATGCATTTTGGCTTGGAGGCTTTTGCACGAAAATTTGATATGCCAGTGGTGTTTTTTGGGGTGCGCAAGGCCAAAGGCAAACCCCGCGGTTACTGGGAGGTCCATTATGAATTGATCACCGAGACCCCCAAGTTGTGGCCCAAAGGCGCCTTGCTCAAGGCGACCTATGACCGGATTGAGCAGCAATTAAGGGAAGATCCTGCGCATTGGCTGTGGTCTCATACCCGTTGGAAGCACGCGCGGCCAGAGGGTGTTCCCCTTCACCATGTCGAGGTCCCGCGGGACTCTGAAATTCCACGAGAGCAGCCATGAGTTCGATGCACGGAATGGATGCTCCTTTGGCTGAGCGGATGCGGCCCAAATCGCTCGCAGATTATGTGGGGCAAACCCACTTGGTCGGAGCGGATGCGACCCTGCGCAGGGCCTTGGAAGCGGGGCAGTTGCCTTCCATGATCCTGTGGGGCCCGCCGGGGGTCGGGAAGACCACATTGGCTCGGCTCATGGCAGAGGCGACGGGCCGTCCTTTCCACCAGCTCAGTGCCATACGAAGCGGGGTCAAGGAAGTCCGAGAGGTGATCGACAGCGCAGAACGCCAAGGGATGTTTAGCACCCGGGCCGTGCTGTTCATCGACGAGATCCATCGCTTTTCCAAGTCTCAACAGGACAGCCTGCTCGGTGCCGTAGAGCGCGGATCGGTCACGCTGATCGGAGCCACGACAGAAAACCCCAGTTTCGAAGTCATTCCTGCCTTGCTTTCACGCAGTCAGGTGTATGTGCTGAAAGCTTTCGGACGTGAGCAGTTGGAAGCTTTGGTTCACAGGGCCTTGTCGCAAGATGAGTGGCTAAAAGAGCACCATGTGGAGGTGCGCGAGTGGGATGCTCTGCTGCGGGCGAGCGGCGGCGATGGCCGGCGCTTATTGAACGTGCTTGAACTCGTGGTGGCGGGTGCGGCCGCTGAGCAAAATGGAAGTTCGGGCGCCATGGCCGTAGACGATGACCTCGTTGCGCGGTTTGTTCAGTCCAACTTGAGCCGCTATGACAAGACCGGAGACAACCATTACGACATTGCTTCCGCCCTTATTAAGTCCATTCGCAGCAGCGATCCGGATGGCGCTGTCTATTGGTTGGCGCGCATGATCGAAGGAGGGGAGGACCCCAAGTTTATAGCGCGGCGTTTGCTCATCTCCGCCAGTGAGGACATTGGCCACGCCAATCCCACCGCCCTCGTCTTGGCCAACGCCACCTTCGACGCCGTTGAACGTCTGGGCTATCCAGAGTGCCGCATTCCGCTTTCCCAGTGCGCCACCTATTTGGCGACCAGTCCTAAATCAAACAGTGCCTACGCCGCAATCGGCGGCGCCCAGAAGGCGGTCCGCGACCATGGTGACTTGCCCGTTCCCATGCACCTGCGCAATGCGCCGACCCAACTGATGAAGGAGTTGGGCCATGGCAGTGGCTATCAATACGACCACGACCACGGTGGATTCAGTGGCCAAGAGTGCCTGCCTGAAGAATTGAAGGGGCGCCGATTTTTTAAGCCAGGTCACAGCCCCAGAGAGCGAGGTATATCAGAATTCTTGCGCAGTTTGTGGGGCGATAGAAAGGGTTGATTGCGCGATGTTTAAGAGGCGCGAGAGCGCCACATTCACGCGAAAAATCGGGTGAGGCTGTAACCTTCTTAAACACCGTGCGTATCTTTGCCGCCCGCCATCGAAAGCGATGTGCAAGCCGATATAGCTCAGCTGGTAGAGCAACGCATTCGTAATGCGTAGGTCAGCGGTTCAAGTCCGCTTATCGGCTCAGGAAAGCCCCTCTCGCGAGGGGCTTTTTCGTGAATGGCTCCCACAGATATCACCGTTGGGGGGCGAAGAGAACGCCGGCATAGAACAGGACCGCCGTCAGCGAAGCGATGAACAAACACGGGGATCCATGGGCGGTTGAATGACATGAGTCAATAGGACCGGCGTTGGCGTTTGCGCTTAAAGAGGCCCCCCACCTTGTTGGCGGCGCGGCGGGTCCAGGGTATGGGTTTTCCGGACCGGAACATTCCCTGGTACCAGCTGTCGGGTCCACCACCGCGTCGCATTCGCTTAGAGGCTCGGCGCTGGGCCCTCCATCGTTTTCGGGTCGCCCGGTCTTGGGCCTTCCAATGGGCCTTACGCCCTGCTTTGAAGGCGGCGTTTTCTTTCTGTTCGCGCTCCTTTTGGAGCTTGATCTGAACCTTTCGCTGTCGCTTGGGATTCTGGGAACGGTCACGCTGCGCCTGCGCTGTCCAAACGGTCAACAGGCAAAAGCACACAACGCTCCACCGCTTCCACAGACTGCCGCTCATCTTCAATCGGGTTCTACCACAAACCGTGTCCATGACGTGGGCATATTCGTGGGGTCCTCTTCAGGTACGCCCAGCAGGGCGAGGATGTAGGTGCCAGCAGCGAGGTGTTCCACCGAAATGCTCAAGGTGGTCAGGGCCTCTTTTTCGCGTTCAATGTGGCCTTCCAAGACGGTGCGCCCCAAGCCGTCCAAGATGGACCAGGTTAGGGGTGTTCCTGAGGCTGAACGCAGGTTCTCTTCCTCGAAAACCACATGAAGAATCCTGGCCGAGGCACCAACGGGATTGGGGTATACGAGCAAATTCTCCGTCTCTCGCGGCGCCCTCCCGCCGAGCAAGAGGTGGGCCTTCCAGAGATCGGGAATGCCATATCCACACACGGTGTCGGGAGCGTTCCATTGGTGAGCGGATTCGAGCAAGGCGTTGCGGACGTCTAACGCTGAAGCGAGAGGGTGGGCACTCCACAAGCTGGTGGCGGCACCGCAAAGGATGGGAGAAGCAAAAGACGTGCCGTTGCCCGTGCGAATCGAGCCGTCGGGATGGACATAAACGGCGTCTTGCCCTGCGGCACAGAGGTCGGGTTTGATGCGGCCATCGGCGGTAGGGCCATAACTGCTGAACCCCGCGTGCTGTCCACTTGGGGTGACCGCACCTACTGCAATGACTTCGTCCCCGTCGGCTGGGGCAGTCACCTTTTGCCAAGGACTGTTTCCACTGTTTCCGGCCGAGTTGAAGACAAGCATGCCTTTTGACGCAGCGATATCGGATGCCCGAGTAATGGGGAAGGTGTTGCCGTCCAATTCCGCCAAACTGTGGCTGTCACTGGTTTCGTCAAACAAAGAGTAACCCAACGAGGTGTTTAAAACATCACATCCGATGCTGTCTGCGCGCTCAGCAGCAGCAACCCAGTGGTACTCTTCGACCAGGTGCTCCCAACCCACATCTTCTGTACGGAAAAGCACGTACGTGGCGTCCGGAGCTGTCCCCATGTAGTGCTGACCGCCTGGTGTATCCAAATGGCCCGCCATGGTCGACAACACCATGGCTCCGTGGTAATGCTCTTCATAGATGAAGGGGGAGATGGCCCCTCCGTTGGGGAAGTTCCCTCCAATCTGGATCAGACCCGCGTTGCGGGCACGGTCAAAGGCAGGATTGGTATCGACCCGGTCAAATCCACTGTCTAAAACCCCGACCATCATGCCCGCTCCACGGTGCCCCAGCCCGTGAACAAGGTCCACCTTAAGTTGCCGGGCTTGGGTCCAAGCGGCGCCGTAGGCCGTTGGGCCACTCTGATAAACATCCTGTCCCACAGACCGGGGCTGAGGCTGTGCAATAGGTGGGGCCATATCGCGGTACCACCGCGTGCGCTTGACTTCTGCCACCCCGTCTAACTGCGCGATGTCTTGAAGCACCCCTGCCATGCCTGCCGAATCGAGCAGGTTGGTATCCAGTTGGATCACCATGCCATTCAACCATTTGCTGCGGTGCAACAAGGCAACGGAGGGCCCCTGTTCTGTGTCGCCAACAGAGAGCACGTCAGCGATGCGGTCTGCTGGC
>Ga0206127_1001576_pt1 | contig 24571 bp, 24 predicted proteins | sample Helgoland_Spring_6_FD_148646 | JGI IMG/M metagenome (GOLD analysis project Ga0206127, IMG submission 148646) | Pelagic subsurface seawater microbial communities from Kabeltonne, Helgoland, North Sea - Helgoland_Spring_Bloom_20160419_1 | ecosystem: Environmental > Aquatic > Marine > Epipelagic ...
TTCTGGCGGACTAAACGCTCCTAAGGTCGCGTTTGTCGACTGGCTTCGCCACCCTCAGAGTGTGGTAAGCCTCCAAACACAAAAAAGCCCGCTATAAGCAGGCCTTTTTTATGTTTGGTAGGACCAGGCGGATTCGAACCGCCGACCTCTACCATGTCAATATAGACGGGTGCACAAACGTACACAGCTCATCACAGATATTAACACGGTGAGTGTCTTCAAAGGCTTTAGCTGCAAGCATTTTTCACCAAGGATCTGTACGAGATAAAGATTTATCACTTGTGCCGCAATTCTAAATAGTGAGTCAACGGATCTATGTCCGCGTCGAAGGGAACGAGTGCGATGGACTCCAAAAACAGCGAAAAGAGTTCGGCTTGCGACGTGATCTCTAGTTTCGTGTGAAAGCGTTTGTTGTAGACCTTTACCGTATCAACACTAATCTCTAGGAGTCTTGCGATAGATTTGTTGGAGTGCCCTTTGAGGATTAGCTGAATCACTTCACACTCGCGAGCGCTCAGGTGATCCTTGCCAAAATTTCTAAACACTTTATCTAAGGGGGCAGAAAAGTTCACCTCTCCCGATGCCGCAGACTGCTGTCTGCTGCAAAGCGCTGAGAGGATGGGGCATACGGCGTGTAGTGCCTCGATTTGATCTGCTCGGAAAGGCTGTTCGTCGGATTTACCGATGGAGACCATCATCGAATGGTCCTCGCTCAAATTGAAAAGAAACCCCCCGTCAATCGAGTGACCCATAGCTTCAAAATAGCGATGATAAAAATCCGTATGCCTAAAGTTGTCGGGAGCAACATCATCGAGTAGGTAAAAGCCCTCAGGAGCTTTGGTTTTAAAGAGGGTGTAGTAGGGGTCTACAAGGTAGCCGCCATCCAGCCAGAGTGACGACGATTTTAAGGCCTCTTCGTCGGTGTGCTCGCTATAAAGGCTAATGGGGCGGTGGTCATGTCCTAGCCAAACAACCAGAACACTGTTGCAGCCGGATAATGTTCTACACGCAGTAGCGAGGTGACCGTAAAACCTGTCTGAGGCAAGGGACAAGACCAGGTCGGCAAGTTGCTGTTGCCAAGCGTTTGTGGACAGGAGCGCTGTTTTCATACGACCAACCTTAGTGCGGGTCACCTCAATGTACCCATTGCTGGTAATGGTCGTCAAATGGCGGTTGGGGGCCTACTAGTAGCGGCGTCTTTTACCGTTTAAACGCAATTAAGATTTATAGAATTACTCGTCTTACGGAGGTCTCGCGTGACAGATAGCATCTACAAGTTACCCAAGGGTCGTTCATCTTATAAAGACGTCATGTCTGAAGTGAAGCGCCTAAGATCGGAAATGACCAGCGGCCAAAAAGGGAAGTTGGCAAGTACATCGTTCCAGGGTCAGGCTGAGATGTCACGATTAACGCACGAGGCGTTTAACGAGTTTTTGGAGTGGAACGGGCTATTCACATTTCAGGAGTCCTCCGCTGCAAAGATGGAAAACGATATTCTCGATATTTGTATCGGTCTGGTGAATGGGGGGGACGAAGGTCGAGCCAATTTAACAAGCGGCGGCACGGAGTCTAATTTCAACGCGTTCCATGCCATGCGAGATTGGGCACGAGCCAAAAAACCTCACATTACGACGCCCGAAGTTGTTGCACCTTACTCGACGCATTCGACCGTTCATAAGACCTGCCGATACCTCGACATCAAAGTGGTTACCGTACCCCAAAAGTCGGATCTCAGCTGTGACTTTGATGCTTTGGTTGAAGCCATTGGACCAAATACGATCGGTATTGTTGGCTCTGCTCCTTGCTGGCCATACGGTACTGTAGACCCAGTGGGAGCGATGGGTGAAATTGCGATCGAGCGTGATCTATGGCTTCACGTCGATGCCTGTGTGGGCGGATACATTTTACCGTTTTTTGAAAAACTGGGAGAGCGTGTTCCCGAGTTTGATTTCAGGGTGCCAGGCGTTCGGTCTATTTCCGCCGACCTCCACAAATACGGGTACGCCCCCAAGCCTTGCTCGACCATTTTGTGGCGCTCACAGGAAGAACAGAGTTATCACTACATGCCTATCACGGAATGGGCCTGCGGTCTTTACATGTCGCAAGGGTTTGTAGGCTCGAGATCACTCGGCCCAGTGGCTGGCGCCTGGGCGTTAATGCACTACTGGGGAGAAGAGGGCTATCTAGATAACGCTCGAACCATCCTACAGATTAAATCCGCCATCATTGAAAGGTGTGAGCAAATTGATGGTTTAGTGACATGGCCGTCTGATGGCCCGCTCCTGATGCTTGCGGCTGAGACGTTCGATATTCGCTTATTAGTCAGTGGGATGGAGGACAGGGGCTGGCGCTTGCTGGGAGTCAGTAATCCAGAGGCCATCCACTTGACCCTTGACGTTATGGAAATGGATTTCCTGAATCAGTTTTTAAACGATCTCACAGAGATCGTTGCGGATATTCACGCTGGAAAAATTGATAGAGAAGGTCTGCTCTCATACGGTGGCGTAGCCAATGCCGAGACGGCTCCTAAATGGCTTTTAAGCGCTGTCGAGATTATGGAAAAGGCGAGCTCCACGGAACATTGAGCCTATGTAGCGTAACCATTATGGGTGATTTGAAGCATGACGCCCGCCTCATAAATTGATTCTCGTGGGACTCAACTTAGGGGATGGGTAATGAATCGGGCTGAAACAAAGAAATCGTTTAGCAAAGATAAGCTGTGCTCCGGTATTGCAATGGCAATGCTTGTGGTGTCGGGGGATGTGCTGGCAGAAACCGTACTCGAGGAGGTGGTAGTAACTGCCACAAGACGGGCTCAGTCAACACTCGAGGTGCCTTACAACATCACCGCGGTCAGCGGACAGACAATCAGCGATAGTGGTCTATCTGATCTGAATGATATTGCTGCTGTGGTGCCCGGTTTGGTCACAGCAGACCTTGGCGCAGACTCGGGTGTAAACAACAGTTTGATCATGCGGGGCCTCAACGCGAATAACCCGGGCGCCACCAATATCCTGCCCAATGTTGTTGAGCCCTCTGTCTCAACCTACCTCAACAACACGCCAGTTTATTTAAATCTAAAGCTGGCCGACCTGAATCGGGTCGAGGTTTTACGAGGCCCTCAGGGCACACTGTATGGTTCCGGCTCTGTGGGCGGTACCGTGCGTTTTATTTTCAACGAGCCCGACCCGACCGACTCTTCAGCCAAGATCAGTGTTGGCACGTCAACCTCATCGCACTCGGGTGAATCGAATTATGACTTTGATTTTGTCGGTAATTTAGCACTTAGCGACACGGCGGCAATCCGAGTCGCGGCAGGTGTAGAACATCTTGGCGGTGTGACCGATGCGATGAACCTTTCTCAAATAGACGGCTCTGGTAATGTCGTACCAGAGGGTGGAGATGCGATCGGCGGTGGTATTGCCACCTACACTCAGAAAGACACAGATGACCGCGATGTAACCTACCTGAGAGCGGCGGCTGCCTTTAGCTTATCGTCGGATACCGATGTGTTGCTGAGTGTCATGCGCCAAGAGAGCGACGCGGACAGCGACACTTACAGGCGGATTACGGATGGCATTGAGAACGGAGCTGACTGGGAGAACGGTCGTCGCTTCCTGACACCTACGGAATTCGAAGCACAAATAGTCAGTCTTGAAGTTGAGTCTGAACTGGGTTTCGCAACATTTTCATCTTCAACATCTACGACTAATACAGAAGTGATGGCTCGAAATGACATCTCCAGTTTGTACGAGAGCATCGATGAAGCAACGGGCGGTGTAGCTTATTTCGGATCACCTCGACTGGCCTTCATGACAGAGGCAGATGCGGAGTCTGAGGGCTTCACCCAAGAATTCCGATTGGTGTCAGCCGGAGATTCGTCGGTAGAGTGGGTGTTGGGTGCCTATTACAGTGATACGGAATCAGATCTTGAGGTCCATGATGTCGACTACAGCTATGAAGCGTGGCTCGCATCAGTTCCTGATGTCTATTATGGCTTGGGTACCTTCCTCGATGTTTTGAACACATTCTCGGATAGAACGCCGCCTTACACTGGCGCCTACTACCAGGACCGAAGCATTGATTTCACGGATAAGGCAATCTTTGGAGAACTAACCTATCGGCTCAGTGATGATATGCAAGTCACGGTCGGGCTCCGAAAGTTTTGGCAGGAATTTGATGCATCACAGACGGTTGCACTACCGTACTGTGGCTTCTACTGTGCGCCCGATGGCAACTTGAATGGCGCGACGTCGGAAGCTAACAGCGCGGACTTCGATGATCAGTTGCTGAAGATTAACTTTTCCTACGATATCGATGACAACACCATGGTGTATGCGACGTGGTCCGAGGGTTTCAGGCACGGTGGTGCCAACAGTTTCCCCACCAGTGGTTTCGCGGGAGTGGATACGAGCTTCTTGGTCTTCCAACCCGATGAAGCAACAAACATTGAGTTTGGGGTTAAAGGCAGCGTAGGTGATACAACGCGATATTCGTTTGCTGCTTACCGAATCGATTGGGAAAACGCGCAGTTGGACGTCTATGCCGGCGCTCTGGGTATTCCCGGTGTGGTCAATGGTGATGAGGCTCGTTCTCAAGGCCTTGAGCTAGAGGTCAATACAATTGTGGGCGAAAACCTAACGGTCGATTTAGGTCTTGGTTATACCGATGCCGAGGTCACTACCGATGCGGGACTACTCAATTTCACGGATTTCGTAACCGCAAGAAAAGGTGATCCACTTCCAGGTGTTCCAGATGTGCAAGCATCACTGGCTCTTAATTACCTGCAACCGCTGAGCAGTGGTGACTTGCGCTATAACCTGACAGCCTCTTACCGAAGCTCCGCTGAGACGAACTTCAATGAGGACTTTGGTAACTACGCGAATCTCGACGCTTTCGCGAAAATTAACGCGTCGGTTACTTGGCAAAGAGATGCAGTAGCTGTCACGGGTTACGTGAAGAACCTGACCGATGAGGCCGGGCTTACAGGTGTTCAGAACGGGCGCGCGGCGTACAGCCACATTGGCTTTGTCGGTCGTCCACGGACTGTAGGGATTAGGGTAAGCTACGATTTCTAAGGGACGAAACACGCAAAAGGCTACCTCTTGGTAGCCTTTTTTTTGAGCTGAAGTATGGCGACAGAGCATACGCTGTTACGTGAGATCACAGGACACATAGCCCGCAACCAGCTTGATGAGGCGGCGCGTCTGTGTTCTTTGTTGACCAAACAATACCCGCAAAATGACGCGGGTTGGTGTGCGGCTAGTGTTATTGCCTGCAAGACGAGAGCCCCAGAGCGAGGGCTCCTGTGTGCTGACAAAGCCGTGAGTATTAATCCCCAAGATTCGAACAACTGGTTTGCTCGAGCCAATGTGTTGGTGGCTCTCAAGCAGTTTGATAGCGCGCTGATTGACGCGCAAAAAGCTCTGGCGCTAAGCCCGAACGAGCCTAAATTTCTCGACAACGCGGCAGGAGTAGCTAGCCAAACAGGGCACTTCGAATTGGCCGAGAAGTACTATACTGAGGCACTTACTCACTCGCCTGAAAATCCGCGACTGCACTTCAACCTCGGAACGATCAAGCGATTTTTAGGTCGACAAAATGAAGCCGCCGACTGTTTCGATAAGGCGGTTACGTATGACCCGGCTGACTTTGAGTCTTACCATCTTCGATCTGACGTCGTGACTCAAACTCCACAATCCAATCATATAGAACAACTTTCAATGCTCCTTGATGCTCCCATTGCTGATTGGCGAGGAGAGATGAAATTGTGCTTCGCGCTTGCCAAGGAACTCGAGGATCTAAAGCAATTTGATAATTCGTTTACGTATCTCGAGCGAGGTGCAAACCTTCGCAGGCGTCATATGACCTATGACGTCACGACGGATGAGAGGGCGATAGACGATATTGTTGCTGCTTATTCAAAGAGCACGTTCAAGGATATCGAGCCTGGGGATTTGACGGAGAGTCCGGTCTTCATCATAGGACTGCCGCGCACTGGAACCACACTGGTTGAGCGGATTCTCAGTAACCACTCTGAGATGGAAAGCTTAGGCGAGTTAAACGAGTTCGCTCTGGAGCTTACGCGGTGCGTCCGACGCCAAGGCACCCCCGCGGATCGGCATCATTTTATTGAGTTGAGTTCGCTCCTAAATTTCGAGGAATTAGGCAGGGCTTATTTGAATAGCGTATGGTCGAGACGCAGCAAAAAGCCTCGATTCATCGACAAGTTGCCGCTTAACTTTTTGTATTGCGGTTTGATTCACAAAGCGCTCCCGAGCGCGAAAATCATCCACGTGACACGCCGACCCATGGACGCCTGTTATGCCATGTATAAGCGTTTATTTAGAGATGCCTACCCTATGTCATACGATCTCGAAGATCTGGGTAGGTACTACCTCAGGTACCGTTATCTCATGGCGCATTGGCATCAGTTGATGCCAGGAGCTCTTCACAGTGTCAGTTATGAGTCGTTGGTCGAGGATCTTGAGGGTGAGACGCGCCGCTTACTCTCTTTTTGTGAGCTGCCCTGGCAGGCTGACTGTATCGAGTTCTATCGAAATACTGCTGCAAGTACGACGGCAAGCGCTAGCCAAATACGACAGCCGATTTACAGTTCATCAGTGGGCAAGTGGAAGTATTACTCGGAGCAGTTGGCGCCCCTCTCGCGTCTGCTCGAGGAAGGGGGTGTGGCTATTGACGAGGTTCCAGACTTTGACCAGTTCAGACGGTCGTGATTAGCAAGTACCTACATGTGGTGATGCCTTGGCAGTCTCCCTTTTCTTAGCATGAAGAAGCGTCAACTCACCGGAGATTCCCGTGACAGCGATACCCGTACAGCAAGGAAAAATCACCAGTAACAAATCAATCGTGGCTGGCTTACTGTTCTACATGTTGGCACCGATCGGCATGACGCTCATTCCTTTAATGGTGGGAGCTGCTGTTACTGACCTTGGATTATCTGACAGCGAGGTAGGGTATCTTGCTTCCATCGATTTAATGGGTTTAGCCTTCATATCGATTACGGCAATGCTGTGGATTAGACGGTACTCGTGGCACTTGATCGCGAGGATTAGTCTTGGTGTCGTCATACTGGGAAATGCGCTTTCGATGATGTCGGAGTCATTCGCAGCAATAAGCGCGGCGCGGTTCCTTACCGAAATGGGAAGCGGAGGGATCTATGCTTTGGCACTGGTAACCTTGGGAGAGACCAAGTCGCCCGATCGCTCATATTCTTTTGGGATAGCGTCGACGATTGCCCTGTCCGTCGCCATATTTCTATGGTTTCCCTCTTTTATCAGTGAGTACGGAATCGACTTTATCTTTACTGTTCACATTGCACTTGCCGTATTGATTTTTCCTTTTATTGCTTGGCTTCCCGAGACCGTAGCGGTGAGTGAAGAGACGGCCGACAAGGGCAGTGGAGGAAGCATACCCCTCATGCTTCTTTGTTTTGTTGCATTTGCATTTTTCATGATGGCCGAAGGCGGTGTTTGGGCCTACGTGGAGCGCATTGGTGCGCACGCAGGTTTGACGGCAGACTTTGTTGGGCAAGCACTCGCGGCGTCGCAAGTGGCGAGTTTTGCAGCAGCACTTCTGGCCTCAGCTATCAGCATAAAAATTGGGCGATCTGCCCCCATAGTTGGCGGAATGGTGTTGTTTCTTGTCTCGCTTTACTTCCTGCAATTGCCTACAGCGAACATGTACCTGTTGGGCGTCTGCTTATCGCAGTTTGCATGGATATTTGTCCTACCATATCTCATGGCGATGTGTGTCCAGTCTGACCCAAGTGGAAAATACTATGTGTTGATTACCGCCTTTAAGATGGGTGGCTTTTCAATGGGTCCAGCGGCTGTGGCAACGTTTATTTCGGGTGATGGGGTTGGCTCGAGCCTTGTTGCCGCTTCATGGGTGGGTGCTGTCTTCCTACTTCTCAGTTTGGTAATCGCGCTACCCATGTCACTGCGATTCGATAAGTTTTTACGCGAGAGTCACTAAGGGCGAGTTATGGCTGAATCCTATGAAGACCGCTTGGAGGCGTTTAAGCGTTTCGCAGAGCGCACGCTGGAAGATCACCGATTGCCTCACATCGGCGAGTTCTATAAACGTTGTATCGAGGAAGATAACCCGGTCTTCGCAGCAGCCCATGAATTGACGGAGCGAACGTTTTATCGCGCGCCCAGAGTGACGTCGCTCAACGATCTTGATATTGCCATGCTGGGTTTGCCCATGGACGTCAGCGCGCCTTATCACGGTGGTCAGAAGTTTGCGCCTAATGCATTGCGCGAAGCCTCATATACCCACGGTCCGATACACGAGCGATGGCACACCATCCCCTTTGAAATCTGTCGGTTGGGAGATTTTGGCAACGTAAGCTTTGAAAGGCCCCACGATACCGCGCGAACCGTCGAGGATATCTATCAGGCGATATGCGAGATCGACGATGCGGGTGTTGTTCCGTTTTCTGTCGGTGGTGTTCATACCGTATCTCACCCCATCTTAAAGGCGCTGGGTAGAAAGGAGCCGCTAGGCCTTATCCATATCGATGCGCACGCCGACACGATGACGGGAGAAATGCAGGGTGAGGAACTGAGTGACGGTGCCGTCTTCCGCAATGCGGTTTTGGATCAGGGGATTGATCCCTCGCGCACCGTGCAAATTGGTATTAGAGGGTTTGCGAGCAATTATTGGGATTTCTCTTACGACAGTGGCATGAAAGTCATTACGATGGATGACTTCGATGAAAAGGGTCTCCAGCAAGTCATCGCTGAAGTTCACGAAACCATCGGTTCAGGACCCTGCTACCTTACGGTGGATAGCGATGGTATAGACGCCAATTATATGCCGGGCACACAATTACCCGAGCCCTTTGGCTTTACTTCTCGCGAAGTGAGAAATCTCATTAGAGGTTTCCGCGGTCTCGATATTGTGGGTGCCGATATTGTTGAGCTATGTCCATTAGTCGATGTGCGAGGAACCTCTGCAAATCTCATGGCAGCACTCGGCTTTGAAATCCTCTGTCTCCTCGCAGAGGCGAGACAGAAGCGAACCGGAAAAACCGAAAGAACCTATTGGTAGGGTGTTACACAATGGCTCAATCATTGGAATGCTTCACGGACTTCGATCCCCGTGTATTCATGGATGAACTCAAAGAGGGCGACATTGACTGGGCCCTCACTCATGTGGCCTCAAATGCGACATGGCGTATACCCGGTGACCCGAAATATGGTGGCGCTACGCATGAGGGCCTCGACGGCTTTAGGAAATTTGCTGAGTTAGCGAACTACTTCTTGCCCCATGGGGTAGAGAGACTCTGGTCTCGCGTTTCACATGCGCCAGGTATGACTTTTCTCGAACAGAAGATAAGAGCAAAGACGCTCATTAACACGGTTTATGAGAATGAATATGTCTTCGTGTTCCGGCATGACGAAAGTGGAAAGTTGATCGAGGTAAAAGAGTACCAAGACATGCAGCCAATGATTGAAGCCTTTGAAGGTTGGGAGCCGGAGGAGAGTCTGGCTTAAGTGCCCCGCAGCGCGTCAATATCGACACCCACCTCTGCAGCCATCTTTAACATACCCGCCCAATATTGCGGTTGAATGGGAACCCCGTTAGCGCGGCGTTCTCTTTCTTCACGGAGTGCTCTTTCACCGGGCAAAGTGATCTCATCGAAGCCCTTCTGAAGCTTGGTGTCCTTTATCGTTTTGGCCCACTGATCCACTTTTGCTTTGAAAACGCGTGGGGGCATCAAGTCAGCAATATTGATGGCCATTACAAAAGCGCCGCCACCGCGCTTTACGGGTGTGTTCGGGTCCTTCGCTAAGGTATGCATGCTTGGGTACTGCATTTCGGGCGATGTGAAACCACCAGGCGTCAGAATGCCTGTCATGATTTCTAAAAATACGTTGAGCACATACAGTTTTACGTTAGGAAACACAGGAGCGCCAAGGAGCGGTGCTGAGCGATGCTCCGGGTGCTCAATGTAAGGCGCCGGGTCATCGGTCAGTTCGCCGGTGATCGGATCAACAATGCTGGGTGTATCGAGCTTTTTACCGGCTAAAACCGCTTCTGATAAATAGGTTTCGTAGATACCCGACACCGAGGTGTCCCCAATAATGGGTCCGTGGTGCCCGCCGGGAACAGCATACGACAAAGGCGGAGCAGACATTTTAAGCTCCCGTCCTCCCCAAGGCGCTGTCTGTGTCACTGAATTTACCGACAGGATACCGATGCAGTCATGGTCAAGAGCAAGTTTAGTGTAAGCACTGGCGCATCCAATATCATGCCAGTCGTGCACTAAACCAATAGCGAAGGTTTGGGCTTTCGCCTTTTCAATAACTTTGTTCATGGTCCAGGTCATGGTGTACTGGCCAAGCCCGCGATGCCCATCTACGACTAAAAAATTATCGCGCTCCTGTTGAATTTCGGGCTCTGCTGTCATGTTGATCTGCCCATGCTGCATCATGAGATGATCGATCATGGCGATGCCCATACCCTGCATGTCTTTCCCATACAGGTCGCCGGCGAGAATGGCGTCGGCAAAGGCCTCGGCCTGATGTTCTGGTGCTCCCCAGGCTCTGATTACCGTTTTATAGACTTTATGGAGAAATTCGGGCGACTCTGTATGCATACCTATTACTCTCTAACAGTTGCTTCATCCTCTGCTTCTCTAGAGACCTCCATCAATACTCCCTAGTAGGTACGACTCAGGAGTATTTTTTGTCGGCACCTGCGGAGATACTTAATGTATGAACCGGCGGGAGGGTAACTGCAATGTTTGAAGGTCAAATCGCGGTCGTTACGGGGGCGGGCAGCCCGGCAGGTATTGGTTATGCCGTTGCCGAGGAGCTGGCAAAACACGGCGCCTTTGTTGTGATTAGTGATCTACCTGCGTTTGAAGCGCGTCTCGATGCAGCCCTCGCTAATCTGAAAAGTCGCTATCCCAATGTGGCTATGTGCGCGATGGACGTATCCGATGCAGGATCCGTCGATGCTGCGTTTTCCTCAATTACTGCCAACTATGGGCCGGTAGACATTTTGGTAAACAATGCAGGCGTCGGAGGCGGCAGCTCAGATTTTTTGCAGCTGAGCGAAGCAGATTTTAAATCAGCATTCGATGTCAATTTCATGGGTGCCGTGAATGGGTGCCGCGCGGTATTGCCTTCCATGCGTGAAAGAGGACAAGGCGCAATTATTAATATTGCGTCACTCTGTGGGTTAGGTGCCATACCGGAGATTCCTGTCTCCTACACCGCTTCTAAATTCGCCGTTGTTGGTCTGACCAAGGGCATAGCACTTGAATACGCGGGCAAGGGCATTCGGTGCAATGCTATTTGCCCGGGCGCCATTAATACGGATATGCGTACCCATCTCTTTGATCGGGTAGCCGAGGCGCAAAATATTTCTGCAGAGGAGGCTCGAGCCGCTGAGGATGCAATGATCGCAATGGGTCGCGGAGGTGAGCCCTCGGAGGTGGCGAGGGCCGTCGTATTTCTCGCGGATAAAAGCGCCTCGTACATCACAGGTGTTGCGCTACCTGTCGCCGGTGGAATGGCACCAGGCGTGTAACCAGATTGGGTACTTGCTCCACTAACACCGGCGCAACAGCATAAAACAAAGAATAACGACTGGAGTTGGCTGTGTTTTTCTCGTTAAAAGACCAGGTCGCTATCGTCACCGGTGGAGGCTCCGGGATTGGGCTAACAGTCGCAACCCGGTTTGTTGAGGCGGGCGCTACCGTGGTTATCGCTGACCTCAATGACTGTTGCGAGGTTGCCGAGTCATTAGGCTGCGATAGCTACAGAGTCGATGTGTCGGATAGAGAAGCCATGCAAGGCATGGTTGATCATGTCGTTTCACAATTCGGTGCGATCGATGTGCTTGTCAATAACGCCGGTGTTTTCGCTGGGTATAAAACGATTGTCGATACACCTCCCGAGGATTTCCTGCACTGCTATCGGGTTAATGTACTGGGCGTAAGTAACGGCATTGCGGTAGTTGCTCCGCACATGACTAGCGGTGGACGAATCGTAAATATGGCTTCTCTTGCGGGCCTGACAGGTTGTGTTGATCTCGCATCTTACGGGGCTTCCAAGCATGCGGTTGTTGGTATTACGAAGACGGCGGCACTTGAATTAGGAGCGCGAGGCATTCGGGTCAATTGTATTTGTCCGGCCTCCGTGAATACGCCGATGGCACACGAAGCTGGTGGAGAACTATTGCTTGAGTGGGAAGAGGTGATGTCGCCGCTTGGGCGAATTTGTGAGCCCGAGGAGGTGGCCGCGATGGTTCATTTTTTAGCCACGAGTGACTGTGGATTCGTTAACGGTCAGGCGCTCACTGTTGATGGTGGGCTTTCGGTTGGAGTCAATGACAGAGCGCGACGGGCGCTTGCGATGTCTAGAGGTTTAAAAAAATGAGTAGTGCTGTCAGGAAAGAGGACGTCCGTTTCTTGGAATTTGCCTTGTCACGCGTCGCGATGGCTGCCGGCGCTAGCCAAACACATGCCGATTACATTGCGCAGGCCATCTGCTTTGCGCATCTTCAGGGAAAGCTCAATCAGGGTCTCGGAGTCTATGAAGTGCTAGACCTTTCGATTAAGTCCGGAATCTTGGATATGTCTTCGACCCCAGAAGTTGTCGATGAAGATGCTGCTTGGGCGGTCGTCGATGGACATCGATCCTCTGGTTACTACGCCCTTAATGTGATGGCTGATGTTGCAATAGAAAAGGCAAAGAAATCGGGCATAGCAATTGTGTTTGGTGGCAACCACAACGATGCAGGCAGCTTCGCGTCTTACGTCTACAAGGCTTGGCAGCAAGACATGATGGCTTTTTCATCGAACAATACGCCACCGCTTGCTGCACCGTTTGGTGGTCGTCACAACATGTTGTCTTGTCCACCCTTCGACTCAATTGCCCCCTCCGGCAGTGAGCCTCCCATTTGGGCCTCGTTGAAGTTCGCCGAATTTTACGATGCCGATATTTCCGAAGCGGTCCTTCAGAATAAGCCTATGCAGGGTGAATGGTGTATCGACCCGGAAACGGGAGAAACAACGGATGATCCAACAGCCTATGCCAGGCCTTACCCTGGTTATGGCCGCGTTTGGGGCTATGCCTGCGGTGGCCAAATTGAGACTCCACGGACCTATGCGCTGAACCTCTGGAATGAAGCACTCAGCGCCATCATAAACCCGCTGGGTATTACAGCTAACCAAATCTCCGATACCGACGATTATCAGCGTGCTTTAACAGAAGGTGCTGAGGTCACGGCTACCGTTGGGGGAAGCTATTACATATGTATAAACCCGGCTGCCTTTGGGCCTATCGCTGCAGTAAAAGCACGGTCAGATGATTTTATTGCTGCTGTGAAATCGACGGAACCTCGACCGGGTCAGCGAATTCGAATACCGGGAGAGACAGCATTTAATAATCTGCAGAAGGGCGAAAATATGGTAGACGTGCTGGTTAACCATTGGGAACCCTTTTTCGATTACATAGCAGGCCAGTATGATCTAAGCGAGGAAAGCTTAAGGCAGGAATTTACCTCAATAAAACTAAATGGATGAAGGTTGGATAAGCAAGTTGCGCGTATCACACCAACATAATTAGTTACTTTCCTAGTTAGGCAGTACTGCTTTTTGAATACTACCTTTCGACGGTAGAGGTAACTCGCCACAACTCCGCGGAAACGAAAAATAAACGTCAGAAAAAACAAATACTTAGAAGTTTGGTAGGACCAGCCAGATTGTCTTCAATCGCCATTGCCTCTGGCGATTGAACCCTTTGGGCGCCTCCGCGTTGCTCCGGCGGACTAAACGCTCCTTAGGTCGCGTTTTTCGACTGGCTTCGCCAGCCCGATAGTGTGGTAAACCTCCAAACACAAAAAAGCCCGCTATAAGCAGGCCTTTTTTATGTTTGGTAGGACCAGGCGGATTCGAACCGCCGACCTCTACCATGTCAATATAGACGGGTGCACAAACGTACACAGCCCACCGCAAAAGATAACAGAAAAGATATGCAAAAATTGGGTTCTTAAAGGGGGTTATTTTAATGACCTAATTCTTTGTGGGTTACTGGCCTAGGGACTACGAAACCAGGGTTCAATTAATCCATATCGGCTGTTGAACCAGTATAAGTATTCACAACACTCAATTGCTCAATCATCACGGGATATTTGTTAGCAGTGAGACTTTACCTGCGAGAAATCGTTGATCGACAGGACATTTTGTCGGGAAAGATTTTCGACTTTTCAATTCAGTTGCTAGTGCTTTTGTCTCTGGCCGCGTTCACGTTGTCCACCATGCCGCACCTTTCTGAGCAGACCTATATGACTTTTGCGAAGATAGAGCGGATTTGCCTACTAATATTTGTTTTTGAGTATACTCTCAGGGTCTTTGTAACAAGGTATCCGCTTCGATATATATTCAGCTTTTATGGATTGATCGATCTAATTGCAGTGCTTCCTTTTTTAATCACAGCAGGTTCGGACACCCTTTTCATGAGAGCACTTAGACTTCTTAGAGTGTTTAGGGTTTTTAAGTTGCTTCAGTTCAATCCTGTTTTGAAGCGTGCTGGACTGGCTCTAAAATTAGCAAAAGCAGAATTAATAGTTTTTACGGCACTTGCCATTGTCATAATGTACCTCGCTGCAGTAGGTATTTATTACTTCGAGTCCGTGGCTCAGCCAGAAAAATTCAGCTCCATACCGCATAGCTTTTGGTGGGCGGTAATTACTCTTACCACGGTTGGTTACGGGGATATGTACCCTATCACTGCTGGGGGAAAAATTTTCACTTTTGTAATTCTTTTGGTGGGCTTGGGATCGGTTGCAGTGCCCGCTGGCATTATTTCGTCAGCCTTAACCGAAGCCAGACGCATTGAGTCATCGGAAGAGAAGGATAGCTTGGAGAAAGACTAAAATGAGTACGTTAACTGATGAACCCTTACCGAGAGGTGGTTCAGATAACCTGGGATTACATGATCACACCCAAGCACTAATAGAGTTCATAAAAGCAACCAACACTCCCATGACCATAGGCATACAGGGTGAGTGGGGAAGCGGGAAGACGTCTCTGATGAACCAGATAGTGGCTGGCCTGCAGGTTGATCATGATGGTATTAGGAAAGACCAACAGTTTAAGCAAATATGGGTAAATGCATGGGAAAGCTCGTTAATGAGCTCTCATGAGGAAACTCTTATTAAGATCATCAAAGACATAATAAACGATCTTCTGACGGCCGATGAGGTGGTGGGAAGCAAGAGTAAACTTTGGGCAAAATTGCAGTTAGCCGGGGTGGGCGTTAAGCAGGCAGCAAAAGTGGCTTTGCGGGATGCAGGAGAAATCGCAGATTTGGCGCAAAGAGCTTTGGGTATTGAGGCCCAATCGATAAGAACACTTCGGCTAGAGCTCCAAGAAATCATTGATGGGATTTGTAATGCTAGCTCTAACCCATATCAAGGTATCATTATCTATGTCGATGACTTGGACCGAATGAAGCCGGGAGACGCAGTTTCCTTATTGGAGCTTTTAAAAAATGTTTTTAATCTAAAAAAGTGCGTCTTTGTCCTAGCTATCGATTACAACGTGGTTGTAAAGGGACTATCTGAAAAGTTTGGCTCTAGAGAAGATACCGATTGGGAGTTCAGAGCCTTTTTCGACAAATTAATACAGTTGCCATTCCAAATGCCGATGGCCTCCTATGACATAACAACCTATGTCAAAGGTCTTTTTTCTAATATTAAGATGATAAGGAATGAGCCCTATGACGAAGAGTTTTTTGAAAATGCGAGTGAAGTGATATCGCGTACCGTTGGAGTAAATCCGCGTTCAATTAAGCGGCTGGTAAATTCCCTCAGTCTCATTAGCCTCGCAAACTCGATACGTGCAGCCGAGGTAGATCAGAGGTCCGTATTGTTTACACTGGCGACTGTGTCTCTGCAAATAGCTCACCCAAGGATTTATAGGTTTCTCGCCAAGAATCCTAGGTATTTGGAGTGGGATTTGGATTATGCAGCTCAACATACTCAGCGTAAGAAAGAGCAAATTGACAGCTGGGTGGACGATTTTAACGAAGCGAAAAAACGTAAGACGTTTGATGAGCCATGGGAGCAATGCCTCTTTAGACTTTGCTACGAGGACAAGAGGGATAGAGCTAAGTCAGAAGCTATTTCTCAGGTCTTTAATCTTCTCAAAGATTATGTTGAGGAAGACGACGAAGTTGTGATGGCACTAATGGCTGGTGCAATAGGTGATTCATCAGTGACCAGTGTGGAGGCGTCAGACATTCTTACCCTACCGCAAAAGGGATCAGGCAAGTGGCGCAAGGCAGAGGGTTTCGAATCTTGGATTAATGACAGGATTTCTTCAGATTTCAAAGATAGATTTCCTAGCTTCCCCAGCGTTAGTACTTTAAATGCGCTCAAAATTCTTCATGAGGTCGCTATAGAGCGGTTTCGAGCCAGCGAGGAAGATGGCGCAAGTTCAGACTACTCATTACATTACACAGGCGCCCTAACACTCAAGTTCAAAAAGAAAAAGGTATTGTCAGTTTGGCCGAGTCCTTCAAAGCAGGGAGATAGGCTGAATGTGCAGGTGCTGAGAAGTCCTAAAAACGAAAATAAATTTCTTCATATAGAGGGAGTTGAGCGGACATTTTCATTGGGACGCAAACCATTTCGGATTCTGAATATTGATACTAGAGAGTCGGAAGGAACGGTGTATCAGTCTGAGTTTCAGAACTGTGCTTTCTATCCTGAGTTTGACGACGTTGATTGGACTGTCTTATTTACTTGGTTGGTGGGCTTCTCTAGTGATGCGCTTGAGGATAGCCATATGATTCGTAATCGTCTCGAGCAACTGGTCTCAGATCTTCATTCTGAGGCAGGTAGCACGAGTGAAAGAGTCCTGGCCGCAAAGGCAGACATTGACTTGTTGTTTGATGTCAAAAGGCTCCAAGTTGTGGACTTAGGAAGCCTTGAGATTAAAAAATGAAGACAGATGAATATCATTTAAATAGTCTTTCCAAAATAAAGCATAAAAAGTGGGAGCTATTTGTTGTCTCTCGCATTGTTCACGGTATTTGGAATTCAGGTATTGAGTACACTTGCCAACAATATGTGAAGACTAAGAGCGGAGACTATTTTTTAGCGGATATCTGCTTTCCCAGCTTGGGCATTTGGTGTGAGATCAATGAAATGGGTCATGTTCACAAACAGAAGCGATTTGATGATGACCTCAGAAAAAGTGAAATCATGCAGGTAACAAATTGGGAGTGCGTAGACTTCAATGTGTTTTCATCAAAAGACGGAAAGCAGAGACCCTTGAAACTGCTTGTTTCCGAGGTGGATGACTTTGTCACTGAGATCAAGCAGCGATTCAGCAAGCTTCTATCCGAGGGAAAAGTTGATCCGTGGATGCCAGGAGATCGATATTTGCCGGACAAGTATATTAATCAGCAATGTATCAAAGTGGGTGACAACGTCGCTTTTCGATATCAGCGGGATGCACTCAGGCTATTCGGTTACGATGGAGGCCACTTTCAGAAGGCCACCTGGTTGACCTGTGATCCAAACTATATGATTTGGTTCCCTAAATTGTATCCGAATAAAGGTTGGAAGAACTCGATCAATGAGGACGGCACTGTAATTGAGACTCAGCCTGTTGCCCAGGGCCTCACCAAAAGTCGTAAACCACCGCCACCCGGAAGTCGCATAGTTTTTGCTCGAAACAAAAATCGTCTTGGCGAGACGGTATATCGCTTTACAGGAGTCTTCGATCTCCAATCGATAGCAGGTGAATTGGAGGCATACGAGTTGGTTAGCGACAGTGTACGTCTGTCGCTTTTTCGGTAAATGTGCGCTGCAGTTACTTTGAGGCTGCTGACAGGGTTATAGAGTCGCTCGCGAGCTTACCTTCACTGTTTTCGATCTGTATTTTGATTCCCAAACTTTCTTTGAAAGCCTTTTCAACATTACCCACTTTAGTATTGCCACGAATTGAAAAGTCCCCCCCTTTCGCATCTTTACTTCTGATTGAAGCCAATGTTGCGTCATCATCCGCAAATTTCGCGCCCTTATAGACTCGTATGTCTACACCAAAGGTATCCTGAAAATTTTTCTTTAGCGTTCCAACTTTCATACGCCCGCCAACTTTGATTTCTTTTGCCATGACTGCTCTCCTAACGATTTAATCAGTTTTCCGTTTGAGTTCACCTAATGTTATATGGTCGTCTGCGAGAGAGCCATCTGCATTGAGGATTTGTATTTTCACACCCATCAGCCGCATAAACGATTTCTCCACGTCGCCCACCTTTTGCGACATCTTGACTACTACGTTCTGAGGCTTTCCATCGAAGTTGGTGGGCCTAACAGATGCTAGGGTTTGACTCTCCTTGGCAGGAACATTGCTCGTTTTAACATACACTTTTACCTGAACTCCAAAGTGCTCAGAAAAATCATTTGCGAACTTTTTTACTTTTGACTGTGGTGCAAAAGACACATCGCTCTTTCTGAATTTATCTAAGAATTTTTGCAAGGCTATATACTCCTAGTGGCCGCCGATCTCCTAGGGTTACGCGAGAATAGGAATTCCAGATCTATTTGCTGCCTATCCTACTCTTCGCAATCGATAGGTTGTTTCCTGCTAGGTTCCCATCCATATCCAGGATTTGAATTCTAATCCCAAAAACGTCTTTAAATGAATCTTCAACTGATTTGACTTTACTTCGGCCGCTTACCTTGAAGGTGGTTTCTTGCAAGGTATTACTCGAGAGCGCATCTAGCGTCATGTTTGATTTAGCAATCCGTCTACCATGATAAATCCGAATATTAAGTTTTAGCGTTTCTTTAAACGCCATCTGAAGTTGCGATACCGACATTGCAGATGTCACATCAATGCTACTCTTTGTGCGCCTAGTAGTTTTCGCTTCTGGATTGCTGGTTTGGCCATTAACTTTTGGTCGTTGCGAAAGTCGTTTGAGCTTGCTTTTGCTAATGTCAGCGCTCGGTGCACCTTTGTTAGATGTAGTGGTAAAAATCTTCACAAACCCTAATTTTAAAAACTGCCAAGAAGCAAAGAGTAAAACTCTAAGCTCTAACCAAACAAACTCGATTAACGCACTAATTATTACGCCCGCAACCCTACCTAGGTAGACAAACCAATCAACGAGTAGATGAAAGGCCTGACCAGAAAAGAAAGCTATGATTGCAAGCGCTTGCTGTATCCGGATAGCTATTATGAACATCCATATAATCACTAGGACAGTTGCTTGGCATGCCCAAACAATTAACCTGAAGAGCAGGTAGTACATCTGCAGAGAATGTGCCCGCTTTCCTCTTACTTGTATGCCGAATAATTTGGCTGATGAGTATTGAGGGCGAGTGAGATTTAAAGCTCCAAGTTCATTTTTCCATGAAAGACTAAACCCCATCGTTTTTGAGAGATTTAGCCGGAAGAACTTACCTAAATTCCACCGACCTCTAAATACTAGGCGGCCTGATTGGATGCCGAGCGTAAGGCCCTTTCGCGTCTTGGATACTCTGAAACCGTGTTGCGTATTAAAAGTGACACCACGGAAAGGATGCCAGCCTGCACTCAAGCCGCCCGTTCTAGACAGCCTCAAGCGGAGGCGTTTGGAAACCATCGCCTGATTAAGTTCTATTCTTTTTCTGGTTACAATACTGTCACTCATGGTGAGGATTATCTGTGCGAGATCTATACTCTACTTTTTGCAGTTTGACGGAATGGTGCACTCCCGAGATCGTATCTCTTGGTGGCATATTTGTGTTCACAAGCTCGGGAATTATTTTAGCGGGATTTGTGTTCGGCTTTCTTTGGGGATTTTTCGATAATACCCTTGATGGCGAAGATTAGAAAGTTCGCGGTTCACACGCATGAGAAAACCTGCTCTGACAAAATCTCGTTTTTCTCTCGGTCTACGATGCCCACAAAAAATCGTTTACGAGCAGGAGTATCCCTCGCAGCTCAATGCTGTTAACAGTGATTTTTTGTCCTTACTAGCTGAAGGAGGTTTTCAAGTCGGAGCGTTCGCAAAAGCACATTTTCCGGATGGCTCAGACCTAACACTACTCGACACAGAGGCATTTTTTGAGCGAGATTGTGGAGGACGTCGTCTACGAAGAATTGGCGGATCAGGTTGCGAGAGGTTACCTGAAGCTCTAGCCGTGCTTCACGTCGAATGCTTTTCGGGGACAATATAGACGGGTGCACAAACGTACACAGCTCAACGCAAAGATTATCACCAAATCGATCAAATTAGCTCGTCAAGAATCTAATTCGCATATTACGTAGTATGGAGAGTCGCCATCGGGGGAAGGTGTTGTGAAATGGTAAAAATGGGTGGGTTTAATAGTAAAAAGAAAAAAGGCTGGAGTGCTACCAAGTCAAAATGTCCACAGTGTCAGGTTCTACTTGAAAGGTCCGACCAATCTCTTAAGTCGCACTTCATATTGGCCCATGGTCGTGAACCTTCGGCAGGAGAATATCGACAGTTTTTGAGTTATCGAGAAGCTGCTACCCGTTATGAATCTGGAGACTTTATTAAGCCTCGTGCCGAGGTTTCGGGGGGCGGAGTCTCACCGAAATAGCTCCATGACGACTTTGTCCTCATGATAGTGGCCTCATTGTGCGGAGTTACCTTAGACTTGACTGCTTGCCTCATCACCTGACTGTTTTTCGTGATCGAATGGATAAGGCGCAAAGAAGACCATGAGGGTGGTGGTTAATAAATTTCCATAAGGAGTAGTGAGGTAAATGAAGTCAAAACATCTTGCTAAAGCTGATTACCTTAGGGAGCTAGGGAAGTACGCTACGGAGCTTTACGAGCTGGGTGATTTCACCTCCGAGGATCCCGAGCGAGCTAAGTTGTCTTGTAAGGTGGAAGGATATGCTGCGGCAGGGACTACGATCGAAGTTGTTACTGCAGCTGAAGTCCAAAGTGTCATTGATAAAGCACACCTCGCAAAATTCGGCGAGGGGCGTGAGGCTAGAAGAGCTAGAATCCTTGGCGACAGTGCTAAGAAATCAGCTGATGTCGTCGTCGAAGATGAAGTCGACTGGGACGTGTATGACAGTCCGGCAAAAGACAGAAAAAAATAAATAGCGATCGCTCAATCAAAGGATTGGCGAAGACGGTTAAAAGACTTCGGTGTGAATCATCATGACGCTAGAGTTGAGCCAAGGACCTTAGAAGTCAGGCGCTCATGGCGCGGCTTTTCATGGAATTTAAGTTGTGAGGGTGTCTAGTTTAGGCGCCGTCTTGCTGGGGCAGTAACCTTTGTGACTAATGTAAGTAATCCGAATGAAGTTCTAAAAACTGTTTTCGGCTATGAGAGCTTCAGACCGCTTCAGCATGACATTATTAATGCCCTGATTTCGGGTGAAAATGCACTTGCGCTGATGCCCACAGGGGGTGGGAAAAGCATCTGCTACCAAGTGCCTGCAATAGTCCGCAGCGGATGTGGCGTCGTCGTATCACCCCTGATTGCACTTATGCAGGACCAAGTGGATGCTCTGAAAAGCTTAGGTGTGAGCGCAGAGTTCCTCAACTCCACTGTCGATTATCAAACAGTCACTCAGATTGAGCAGGCCTTGCGCGCTGGAACGTTAGACCTGCTTTACGTCGCTCCCGAGCGCCTAGTGCAAAAGCGCACTATCGAGTTGCTTCAGAGTGTCGAAATTAACTTGTTCGCAATAGACGAGGCGCATTGCGTCTCGCAATGGGGTCATGATTTTCGTGAGGATTACCTGCGGCTGGAGATGTTGTGTGAGCTTTTTCCTAGCGTTCCCCGAATTGCGCTGACTGCAACTGCCGATCCTACGACTAGACAAGAGATCGTCGATAGGTTGCAGCTGGGTAAATCGAATCAATTCGTTAGTAGCTTCGATCGGCCCAATATCCACTACAACATCATTGAGAAGAAAGACGCCCGTAAGCAACTTTATGCGTTCATTCACGGGCGCCACCTAGGCGCGGCCGGGATAGTCTATTGCAGTAGTCGAAAGCGCGTAGAGGAGACCGCCACTTGGTTGGAGAGCAAAGGTATAAAAGCACTGCCATATCACGCGGGTATGTCCTCTGACGCAAGGCTTGTTAATCAGCGTCGGTTTCTCGATGAGGACTCTATCGTAATGGTCGCTACCATTGCTTTCGGGATGGGAATTGACAAGCCTGACGTTCGATTTGTCGCTCATCTCGATATGCCCAAAAGCATTGAGTCCTACTACCAAGAGACAGGCAGAGCGGGTCGAGACGGGCTGAAGGCAGAGGCATGGATGGTTTACGGGTTTCAGGACGTAGCTTGGATTCGACAACGGCTCATGGAGTCCGAGGCAAATGACGACTTTAAGCGGGTGGAATGGCGTCGATTAAATACGATGCTGGGTTTGTGTGAGGTTAGTTCCTGCAGACGTAATGTTGTCCTTGAGTATTTTGGTGAAAAAGTGAGTGACTCATGTGGGCGGTGCGACAATTGCATCAATCCCCCTGAAACATGGGATGGAACACAGGCTGGGCAAATGGCGCTGTCCGCGGTCTTTCGAACAGGCCAAATGTTTGGCGCGAACTACGTAATTGACGTACTCCTAGGCAAACTTACGGATCGAATAATTCAATTCGATCATCATAATCTGCCAACTTTCGGTGTTGGTTCCTCTATTGGACCAAATGAATGGAGATCAGTCCTTCGTCAGCTTGTTGCCAAAGGAGTGCTTCGTGTTGATGTTGAGGGGCATGGGGCGCTCAAGTTGACTCAAGAGTCCCGAGACGTCCTGAAGGGCGAAGTTAAACTCGAGTTCAGGAAGGATCGCGGCTTCGCGGCTGAAGTGGGAGCACGGTCTTCTAAGAAAAGAGAGGCTTCCAACACGACTTCTCTTATAGCCTCGCATGACAAGGATCTATGGGAAGCACTACGAGTGCTTCGAAAATCTTTGGCTGATGAAAAAAAAGTTCCCGCGTTTGTCATTTTCAATGATCGCGCTTTAATCGCCATGTGCAGAGATCGACCGCTCAATACGGCTCAATTTTTAGCAATTGATGGTGTGGGTCCAAAAAAATGTGAGGACTTTGGCGAGAAATTCATGTCAGTTATCAAAGAGTTTGGTGAAGACCTGAGCTGAGTTCCTTGAGACTATAAAATTTAGTTAATGCTTTTGGAGATAGTCGATGATGACGCCAGTATTGCTAGGGTCTTTTGTTGTCCTTTTTTTACTCGGAACTTCTCATTTTTTCCGGCGTAAATTTAGACCATCCAGAATCCCGTTCACCTATTGGTGGCACACTCATCAGGTCTGCTTATGGATCATATTCTCGGTGGGCCTCATTCAGGTTCACTTCGATTGCATGTCGCTATGGGGTGATTGTTACGCTCGTAACTATCCGTTTTGGATAATGGATTTCAAACCCCTTTTACTTAATGCGACTAACATCTGGAGCTTAGTGGCCACTGCAGCGATAGGTAAAAACGTCTACGTAATTTTTGATTCTATGCGGCGTACGATCGGCAAGCCAAATGTCGAGTAATCCGCCAAGTTTCGATTATTAGAGTTCGCTGTAGTCTAAATTCGTATACCTGAAAAATGAAGCTAGGCATGGATGCGGGGTTATATGTATTTCTGATAAACTCAGCATTGCATCAGGAGAGAGCGAAAGCTCCGCCAACCTGCCTACCCAGGCAAGGTGGTTCAGAATGTGGCCTTCATCAGGCAACCAACTGGGATTCTCTGATGCTCCTTATAACTTCACAGGAGCTCAACATGACTACTCGACGAACATTCATTAAAGGCATTGGTGCGGGTTTATTACTGCCAAGTACTTGGGACCTTTTCGCAAACCATTTAACTAGCTACGGCGAGCCTCTAATGAGGGTGCCAAAACGCGTTGATCATATCCTTTATGCGACGTGCTGGACTGAGGATTTTCAGCTGAGCTTGGACGCAATAGAGGATGATTTCCCGAGTGGTGAGATGCCAATTAAAGACTTCATTGCAACCTATGCTGATGGTGATGATCCAGGCTATTGGGATACCAGTGACTATAACGATCCGATCGGGGAAAACTTCGTTTGGGATGTGTGGCCTTACCAATATTCTGCTGACGCAAAGGCGTTTTATTTTTTATCAGGCGTGGACCTTCGCGGGCTTTCAGATAGCAGTGAGGCAGGCGAAGGTTACATCGATTTTATAGAGGGACCATGCCCCGGAAACGACAGCAGATTTGTGTGTGTCGACGCTTTGGGTGCCAGCTTGCTGCAAGATCGATTGATTGAATACGGCCACAACGTTCTTGTGAAGTTTACTTGAGGGCCTAGGAGCGGCGGTTAGCTTTACAGGTAGGTACTAGGTACCAATTCCTCAGCAATTGGTTGCGCTTGTTAAAAGGAACTCTGCAGTGGCATTTGCTACTGCGCTGTGACTGAGCGCGTGGGTCTCTCTTTCAAGAATATGGAGGGCAACGATGCCTAAAAGTGCGCATTGCTTTTGAGCTGTCCGATAATCGCAGATCGGATCATCCCTTCCAGTGTAGACTTTTATGGAGGTCGGCACGCAAACTCT
>Ga0206127_1001579_pt1 | contig 24530 bp, 18 predicted proteins | sample Helgoland_Spring_6_FD_148646 | JGI IMG/M metagenome (GOLD analysis project Ga0206127, IMG submission 148646) | Pelagic subsurface seawater microbial communities from Kabeltonne, Helgoland, North Sea - Helgoland_Spring_Bloom_20160419_1 | ecosystem: Environmental > Aquatic > Marine > Epipelagic ...
CCCACCCAGTATCAAACTTGGAATTCTGATACTGAATCTTGGGACTTATTCTCTAGTCTCATTATTTCTGAAACAAGAAACTTACGAAATTTTAAACTAGGAATGTCTGACTGGACTCAAGCAGTAGATGCGCCTCTCTCGGACGAGAAGAAAACTGAGTGGCGTACTTATCGTCAAGCTCTTCGAGATATAATGGCGAGTCTTCCCGCAGACTTAGATGACCCAGAGAATGTTTCCTGGCCAACAGAACCCTCTTAAAAAAAGTTCTTGACTTTTCGGTCTCAACATAATACAATGAATCCATGAAACTCGTAAAGATGGCACCAGAAAATCTCGAAGTGGCAAATGCATATTTGTCCACGGGGTCTGCGCTCACTGCTGCAGGCAGCTTAGGTGTTGCCCCAGACAAAGTTTACGAAGTGCTAGAGAAAAGTGACGTAAAAGACTACATCAACTCGGTTTATTTAGACCAAGGATATCGCAATCGTTTCAGACTCGCAGAGCTGCTTGATGAAGTAATAGAGAACAAACTTCAAGAAGCTAGGGACTCTGAGCAGTATTCCAGTAAAGACCTCGTTGATATAATTGCACTCGCACATAAAATAACTGTTGACCATACGAAAGAAGCAAAAGCTACTACAAATATTAAACAGCAAAATGTGCAAATCAATTCTCCGTTCGGCGAAGGTAACTATGGAAAGTTAATGGAGAAACTACTTGGAAACCCAGCAACAGAATGACCTTCTTACAGACTTTCGTACCCACGAAGCAGTTTGTGAAGAACGATGGAAAACTATATTTAATGAAGTAAAGAAAGCTTCGGAAGATAGCCGTATTCGATATAAAGAAATGCAGCAATCCATCGATAAACTTCATAAACTCGTCTGGACAGTAGGCGGAGCCCTTATCCTCTTCTTAGCAGGATTATTGGCATCAGGAAACATACTATGATTTTTAAAAAAGGCAATATGTGGAAAGTAGCTGGCTCATCAGCAAAATATGCTACAGAAGAAGAAGCGCTAAAAGCCGCAGGAATTCACCAAGCAGTAATGAAAGAAGCTCCTGTAGAGAAGACTTCTTGGCCCCCTTTAGAGAAAACAGAAGAAGCTCCTGTAGAGTGTGAAGAATGTGAATGTGACCCTTGCGAGTGTGAAAAAGAATGGAAGTCAGCAGACGAGACATAGTTCTCGATAAAATAGTACCGGGTAAGTTTCTAAAAGTACCTATTGAACAATATCTGGAGTTGCTAGGTATAGAGGCAATTCCTTCTCAGGTGGCCTTAATAAATGCTATTAATTCCGATAAGTATCGTTTTATTGTTGGTGCTCTTAGTCGTCGTCAAGGGAAGACGTATATCGGAAATATTATTGCCCAATGCGTCGCCCTCGTTCCAGGATGCCATGTACTTATTGTCAGTCCTAATTACAATCTTTCTAATATCTCCTTCGACCTACAGCGTAATCTTATTAAGCATTTCGACTTAGAAGTAGCACGAGATAACGCGAAAGATCGTGTAATTGAATTAACGAACGGGTCTACTGTTAGACTAGGGTCTGTAAACCAGATTGATTCAGTAGTAGGGAGGAGCTATGACTTTGTTCTCTTTGATGAGGCCGCATTGGCAGATGGAGAGACAGCGTTTAATGTTGCTATCAGGCCAACACTCGATAAGCCGGGATCTAAAGCTCTCTTTATTAGTACTCCTCGTGGAAGGAATAATTGGTTTAGTCGCTTTTTTAATCGTGGGTTCACCGATGATTTTGAGGAGTGGGTAAGCATAAAGGCAACTTGGCATGATAACCCAAGAGCTTCAGAAACTGATATTGCGGAAGCACGACGTTCTATGTCAACCGCAGAATTTGCTCAGGAATACGAAGCAGACTTTAATGTGTTTGAAGGACAGATTTGGACACTTAACTTTGATAAGTGCGTGCAAGACTTATCAGAAATGGATTTTACAGGCTGCGATATTATCTCGGGGCTTGACGTAGGTTTTAAAGACCCCACAGCATTTTGTTGTATCGCATATGACGGACACAAATATTATTTAATGGAAGAGTATTATGCGGCAGAACGCACGACAGAGGAACATGCTGGCTTCCTTGGTGAAATTATTGAAAGAAGAGAGGTCGACTATTGTTTTATCGATGCAGCCGCCGCACAGACAAGATTCGATCTTGCACAGCAGTATGATATTTCTACTATCAACGCCAAGAAATCGGTGGTTGACGGGATTGGTCATGTGGCAAGTCTTATTGATAACGATCGTCTTATCGTAGACTCGAGCTGCACCGAAACATTGCGCTCACTAGACATGTATAGATGGGACCCGAATCCCAACTTGATTCGAGAGAAGCCCGTTCACGATTCCTCTTCTCACATGGCAGACGCGTTGAGATACGCACTCTATAGTTTTGAAGAGAACGCTCCAACATTCTAAACACCGAGTAAAAATAATTCTTGACTTTCAACTGACTCATGGCTATAATGATTAAAATTAGATGGTAGAATTAAAAAGAGACCCAGTAAAATACATCCGAGATAGGGCAAAATCGAAGTACGAGAAGGGTTCTGAATGTCGGATATGCGGCGTTAAGATAAAGTTAGACTTTCACCATTTCCATACTCTAGCTCCTCTACTGCGTAAATGGTTGAGTGAGAAGCAAAAGCTTCGTCCAGACCACTACACAGATGAGTATTTAATAATCTGGAGAGACGAATTTATAGATGATAACTGGGCTGAACTTTACACTGAAACAGTCACCCTATGTCACGATCATCATCTGAAACTACATTCCATTTACGGAAGAAACCCCCCGCTTCACACTGCAGAAAAGCAGAAGCGCTGGGTAGAAATACAACGAGAAAAATATGGCTTGGTATGATTTCTGGAAACAGGAAAAGTTAAATCCCGCGCAAGAAGAGATTGTAGTAAGTCTCGAAGGCTCGGGCCCTATTGCTTCCAGAGAAATCGTACATAACTATAAAGCGTACTACGAGTACCTCGAAGTTGTGAACCGCGCCGTAAATATGATTGTAGATGATGCAGCTGAAATTCCGTTGCGAGTAGGTGAACCAATTCAAGGATTGAATTCAGTAACCAAAGGTATAAGGCGTTCTCGTGTTGACTTATTGTTAAACAAAGAGCCTAACCCTTTTCAAGACGTTTCTACTTTTAAGCGAAACCTCATAATCGACTATATACTAGATGGAAATATCTTTATATACTTTGATGGAGTTTCTCTGTATCATCTCCCCGCTAATTACATGGACATTGAGCCAGATAAAAGAACCTACGTACAAGGCTATACTTTTCAGACAAGTATAGACTATACTCCTGATGAAATCATTCATGTTAAAGAAAACAGTTTTCATAGCATCTATCGTGGTACTAGTCGTTTAAGGGCAGCTCAACGAAGCATGTCTCAGCTTACACGTATGCGTGAATTTCAGGACAATTTCTTTAAGAATGGCGCTGTACCAGGTTTGGTAATTAAGTCACCCTCTGTCATTAGTGAGAAAAATAAAGAGAGAATGATTCAATCTTGGGTCACGCGGTATAGACCGGATGGTGGCGGTAGACGCCCATTGGTGCTGGACGGCGGAATGGAGTTAGACTCAATTTCAAATATTAATTTTCGTGAGCTAGACTTCGAATCGTCTATTGACTCCGCAAACAAAGAAGTATTAAAAGTACTTGGCGTACCGCCAATTATGTTAGACTCTGGTAATAATGCCAATATTCGTCCTAACCACAGAATGTATTATTTAGAAACTATTCTGCCTATCATAGAGAAGGTAAACAAAGCTCTCGAAAGGTTTTTCGGCTATCAAATTACTCCAGACATTAGTAATATTCCTGCACTTCAGCCAGAGCTAAGAGACTCAGCAGCCTATTATTCTACACTAGTAAATGCAGGGATTATTACACCCAACGAAGCAAGAGAAGCTTTAAACTACGACGAGGTTTTTGGCGCTGGAGAAATACGTGTTCCTGCCAACATTGCAGGCTCAGCTTCAAATCCCGCAGAAGGCGGAAGGCCACAAGAGCAAGAGGAAACTTAAATGACAAAATCCGAAGTATTAAAGGTTATGATTGATTTCTTTCATGAGCAGGGACGTGTGCCCTCTAGAAGTGAATATTATAAGCTAGGACCAGACGTATGGCCTATCAATCCAAGACTTTTAACAAGATATTTTAGAGGTAGGGGTTATAACTCTATCGTTAAAACTGCTGCACAGATGTATCCTGCAGATTGGAACTCAATTGGTAGTAAGCCTGTTGAAGAACCTAAACCAATGAAAAAGCCCGTTCTTGAGCCGGCTTCAGAAGATGACCTTTCTCCTCTGGAGAAATTAAAATCTATAAAAGGAGAATCAATTGAATAAAATTTTTCATATTGGCTCCACTTTTAAAGCCTATGAAGATGGGGATGATCTCCATATCACAGGTATGGCCAGTACTAATAGTACTGACCGAGTTGGAGATATTATTGAATCTGAAGCCTGGACAAAGGGCGGACTTCAAAACTATTTAAACAATCCAGTTATTCTTTTTAATCACGACTACAACCAGCCGATTGGCCGAGCAATTTCGCTTGGTACTAACGACAATGGTCTGCAGCTAAAAGCAAAAATTGCTAAATCTGCTGGACATGTAGGAGAGTTAATTAAAGAAGGCGTCCTTGGAGCTTTTTCAGTCGGGTTTCGAGTCAAGGATGCGGAGTATATGACCGAAACCGATGGATATAAGATTAAGGACGCAGAGTTATTGGAGGTTTCCGTAGTTACGGTTCCTGCTAACCAAGCTGCTACCTTTTCTCTTGCTAAGTCTTTTAACTCTGATTCAGAATATGAAGACTTCAAGAAATCTTTCAAAACAGTAGATTCCTTAACAGAATCTAATAAACTTCAGGAAACTGAAAAACATCTAGATTCCGTTAACGAATCAATGCCTACCGACTCTGATAAAGTCGAAGCACAGGAGAAAACTATGAGTGATATCGATATTGATGCGATTGTGGCTGCTGCTGTCGAAAAGACCGCAACTGCAATGGCAATGAAAGAAGCTGAACGCAAGTCAGAAGAGAAAACGCGATTGGAAGCAGAACAAAAAGCTGCTGCCGAAGCCGAAGCTCAGAAGTCTGCACAAGAAGCTCAAATTGCAACCGCTGTATCTAGTGGTGCAGAACGTTTAATGGCTGACGTCGAAGCAAAAATGAGTGCTAAAGACGCTGACCATGCAGAAATTATTGGTTCATTGCAAAATGAACTGAAAGAAAAAGCCGCTGAAATTGAAAAAATTCAGCAGAGCAAGCGAGTCTTCTCAGACCGCGCTAGCCAAAAGTCTGAATTGTCAGAAGAAGATATGGTAAATGCACACGTTTTGGGTGTAGTTACTAATAAAGGTATGGACACTCGTTTTGGTCGTTCTATCATGGAAAAAGTTAATGCCAGCTCTGGTGTAACTGTTCCTACTTCTACTACTGCGGACTTTGAGTCAACAGTATCTACCGCTATTCAGCGCGATATTGAGCTTGAACTCGTTCTTGACCCTCTTTTCCGTAAGATTCAGATGAATGCTGCTTCTATGGTTATCCCAACTATGCCTGATTCAGGTTACGCAGAGTGGCTTGGTAGCAATGCTGCCGGCACCGGCGCAGGTTCTGCCTTCAAGGGTAACTTAGGCGATCGTGATGAAGCTTCTCCTGGCGCTAACGCTGGTATTGGCTTAGGTAGCAAAGTCTTGACCGTAGAAAAGTTGGTTTCTAAGTCTTTCATGGCTAATGAAACTGAAGAAGATGCAATTATGCCTATTCTTCCTTTGATTCGTGAAGCTATGGTACGTGCTCATGCACGCGCTATTGAGCATTCAATTCTTCAAGCTGGTCATACTGCTGAAGTAGTAAACTCTGGGGGCCAAACTGGTCTTATCCAGCAGGCTATTGCTGCTAGCAAGAAGCTTGATACTGGTGCTTCTGCTGGTGCAGCTAGTGTTACTGCTACTACTGCTGCTTTGTTGAATATGCGTCAAGCAATGGGTAAATACGGTCGTCGTCCTTCAGACGTAGTTTATGTTGTATCTTTAGATGCATACTACGATTTGCTTGATGATGCTGAATTCCAAGATGTAAACTTGGTTGGTGGCGATCGCGCTACTAAGATTTCAGGCGAAATTGGTCAGGCTTATGGCTCACCCATTATCGTTTGTGACGAGTTTACTGCCGGTAAAACTGCTAACAAGGTTTGGGGTGTTGCTGTCAATACTCGTAACTTCCTTGTACCAGTATTACGTGGTGTAACTGTTGAATCAGACTACGATGTTGAAAATCAGCGTCGAGTACTGGTTGCTACTCAGCGTCGTGGCTTTGATGTCATGTTTGCTGATGCAGGACAAGTTGTTTGTCACGCTTGGTAAGATGTTTAGGATGGGAAGCCTTCGGGCTTCCCAAGCCTTTTTAGGAAAGAAATGGCTGATTTAATTACATTAGATGATTATAAAGTACTAGAGGGAGTAAACTCTACTCAGTATGACGAAAAGTTCGAGACGCTAATTACGAGTGTAAGTAAGCTTGTCCGAACCTATTGTAATAGTGAGTTTGATACCTATGCTAGTAGCCCAGGATATACTGAATTTTTTGACATTCAGTGGGATACGTATACTGTTCAATTAAAGTACAGCCCTGTTATTAGTATTACAAATGTTTATGAAAGAGTAGGACAATCTACTGCCTACACAGAATTATTTACTAACGGTGGAGGAACTCCGCCTGAGTACTCGTGGTATTTAGATCAAGTTTCTGACTCTGTATTTAGAACACAGGAAAGCGGAAAATATAAAAATTGGCCTCGTGGTGTAGGGTCAGTCAAAGTAACCTATTTAGCCGGATACACAGCTATCCCTACAGATTTGCAACTAGCTGTAGCAGATATTATTACATATTACCACAAAGATGAGTGGAAGGAAAGACAAAGCATTGGTTCAGCAACTCGTGAGGGTGCTGGGTCTTCTGCCATACGAAATGATCCGGGTTTCCCCGACCATATTCGCAGAGTCTTAGACATGTATAGAGTAGCGTGAGTAAAGCTTTTCTACAGTCCATAGCAGATGAGTTAGCTCTAGACTTAAGCGGTGCGAATAACGTTAGAGCAGAGTTAGACCGACAAGAACATACTACAGTTCTAACAAAGGGATTATTTGCCCGAGCTATACTACTAGAGTTAAATTTTAGCTCTAATGGTACGGCTGCTTTTCCTGGTTGGGAAGCTTTACCTGAAAAGAAGAAATCGGAGTTAGTAGCTTTTATAGATACAGAACTTGATGATGCTATGGTCATATTTCATGGTGAAGCTCAAAAAGCTAAAAGACAAGCCGAAGGCACTTCTGCTTCTCTTTATGTTTGGCCTACGACTTATACTAAAGGCAAAACTCCTTATATAAAAATGGTAGCTAATTATCCTGTGGGCAACGAAAACCAATTAGAAATGTACGGTAGAAGTGCAGAGTTTACTAGTTTTTCTAGGGTAAGAGAAGTATACAGAAATACAGTAAATGTTCTATTTAGTAAAATATCCAAGGAAATGTTACTATATAGAGAACAGCTAAAATCTAGAGGTAATTTAAGTCCTGAGGAGCAAGGTTTCACTTCTCAAAGGGGCACTATAGGTTCCGGTAAAAATAGAGCAAAGTTAGCCTTAGAACATATAGAAGGAACTAGTGTAGGGGAAGTGAAAGCTTCTAGAGCAGATGTTAAACTGCAAAAACTTATGGCAACTAGCGGCCTTTCTTCTTCGGATCAAGCCGGTATAATAAAAGAATTCGGTTTAGAGATATTTTTAACTTATAAGTCCGAGATAGACTCCACTAGTCTACAAGTAAAAGTTGGAGCTTATAGGGATAATCAAGCCAGAGGAGCCAATGAAGAAGCCAAGAGAATTAATGATAGAAGAAATGTCATTAAAAGACTCGAAGCTAGAATTAAAAAAATGGATCTGTCAAGATTCGCAGGTTCTGATAATAGAAAAGAGATAGAAAAAAAGAAAATAATAAAAAAGTTTAATAAAGATTTGGCGTCCAAAAACTTAAGAAAAACAACAAAAGCTAATACTATTATTAATCTTTCTTCTGGGCAGGCAGAAAAGAAGGTAAAAGGTAAACTTAAGAAAACATCTACTTCTGTTATGTTTAAGAAAGGTACTACTAAGTCCTATCCTATAAGTAGAGGTAAAAAAAGTAACTTTTCTCTTCAGTCCCTTATCCCAGGAATTAATGCCAAGTTAGGTGAAACCATAGCTAAAAATATGAGAACGCCCGGATTGCAAAACAAAACAGGTCGTTTCGCTGCTTCAGCTAGAGTAACTGATATTATGAAAACAACAAAAGGATATCCTAGTATTGGGTATACTTATGATAAAAATCCATATCAAATATTTGAACCAGGGGCAGGAAAAGCTCCTTGGGCTAACTCAGACAGAGATCCTAGAAAAGTAATTGATAGGTCTATAAGAGAAATAGCAGGTGGCATGTTAGCCGGAAGATTCTTCACTAGGAGATTATAGTGTCAACGAGAGATTATAGTTCTAGAAGAATGGCTATTATACAGGCTATGGGGGATAAGTTAAAATTAATTAACGGTAATTTCCCTTATAGAACAAATTTATATAATAATGTTCTACCCAGACTCAAGTTTTGGGATGAAGTAGAAGACTTCCCCGCTGTACATGTCAGCGCGGGGTCGGAAACACGTCAATATCAAGGCGGCGGATATAAAGATAGATATTTAACTGTTACTATTCGAGTATATGTTTCAGAGGAAAACGCTGTTTTCGCCCTAGAAAAATTATTTGAAGATATAGAAACGGTTTTGGAAGACAACGCAAGTCTCTCATATGTAGACCAAAACGGTGCCACACAAAGTGTTCAGCAGATAACAATCTTAAGCTTGGATACTGACGAAGGAGCACTAGAACCCCTAGCAGTAGGAGAGATTATTTGCGAAGTCAGATACTAACCTTTTAGGTTAAGGGGAAAGCTTGTAAAGTTTTCTCAGGAGAAATAAAATGGCATTACAATTTACAAGAAATGCAGGAGTATACATAGAATTACTAGACTCTAGTACAGGAAAGCCAAAAGCTCACTGGAAAATGTCTGTTCTTGATGGATTTTCCTTTACTCAATCAATTAACTCATCAGAGATTACAATTAATGAAGCAGGAGCTACTTCAAGACGAGCAAGATTGCTCTTTAACGATAGTTTAGCTCCTGTAGAGTGGTCTTTAAGCACATACGCTCGTCCTTTCTTAGATTCGGCTCCTGCTGTTTGTAGGGCTCCGGAAGATGTACTGTGGGCTATGGCTTTGGGCGCAGATGACTATAATGACACTTCAGGTGTCTTTTCTAATGTATCTTTGACCCCAGATGTTCCAGTAAATACTGCCACTTCGGGAAGCAACACATTTAATTTTAATGGATCCAATGTTTCTTCTTTCGGAGATAATTGGAACATGTACTTTGCTTTCGAGGATGGCACAAATACTCAGTATTATAAGCTTGGAAGTTCGGTCGTAAATTCAGTATCAATGGACTTTGATATTGACGGTATTGCTACTATCTCTTGGAGCGGATTTGCCAAAGAGTTAGGTGACGAAGGGGTTGTTCAGCCCGGCTTTATTAAAACCGCAGCTAACAGAACCCAGTATACAGTAACTGGAGCTACTGGAAACGCTGGAACCCCTAATGTGGTAACAGCCTTAACTGGCGACACGACAGGGCTAGTGGTGGGTAGTCGTATTTTTGTAGAGGGAAACACTGCTTATGATACTCCAGCAACAGGGGCTCTGATCACCGCCGTAGTTTCAAATACTTCTTTCTCTTATGAAATTACGACTAATATTACTACTGCTGATCACTTTAACGGTACTTTTGGACTAACTCCTACGGGGATTAGCGCTAAAAACACCGAAACAAGTGGTTTAACAACAACAACAAACTTTATTCGTAATCGTATTTCGACAGTAACTCTTGATAGAACCGATGTAGTTAAAACGTATGAGCTTGTCTTAACCGGCGGTAGCTTTACCTTAGAAAACAACATTAACTACCTGACTCCTGAAGAATTAGGTGTTGTAAATGCTCCATTAGCTAACATCACTGGCGCTCGGTCTATTTCGGGATCAATGACTTGTTACTTAGATAATGATAGTGCTGCAAATAAGTCTGGCACTCTTTTTGCAGACTTAGTAGCAGATACATCCACTATTAGAAATATATTTGAGATGCAGCTTCAAATGGGAGGAGCCACGCCTAGTACTCCACGAGTTTATCTAGACATGAACTCAGCCCATCTAGAAATTCCCACTATTAACGTTGAAGATCTTCTTACTCTTGAGATTAACTTCCATGGCCAAGTACTTGGCGGTGATGTGGATTTAACCAACGAAGCAACTATTATTTATAATACGTAATACTGGAGAAATAAAATGGCATTACAATTTACAAGAAATGCAAAAGTATACATCGAACTACAAGGTTCTCAAGTATGGCAACTTTCTGTACTAGACGGGTTTTCTTTTACTCAGTCTATTAATTCTTCAGAAATTACTATCAACGAAGCCGGCTCTACATCTCGTAGAGCCCGTCTTCTTTTTAACGATAGTTTAGCTCCTGTAGAGTGGTCTTTAAGCACATACGCACGTCCTTTCGAGGAAAGTGCGAGTCAGGTAAGGTGCCCAGAAGAAGCTTTATGGGCAATGATGTTTGGTGCAGATGCTTACTCCGCAGGTGTTTTTAGTAGGACTGGTTTCGTTGAAGTAACTGGAATAGCTGGGGTTCCTGGTGCGGCTCTTATCGCTAATGGTCCAGAATATGAAATTACAACTGAAGGTGATACAAACTGGACGGCCATTGGGGCTTTAGATGCTACGGCAGGCACTCGTTTTATCTATAATGGTGAAGACATTACAGGTACTACAGGCGTTGCAAAGCTCACTAAGAATATTAATACTCTTACGAATGATTCGGATGAAGATCCTGGAGATGCTAATATTTTCAATCTCTCTAAGTCTAACGTATCTTCGTTTTCAGACTCCTGGAACATGTACTTTGCTTTTGAGGATGGTACTAATAAGCAATACTATAAACTAAGTAGTGCTGTAGTAAATTCTGCCTCAGTAGACTTCGACATTGATGGTATTGCTACTATCTCTTGGAGTGGTTTCGCTAAAAACTTAAGCGACGAAGGAACCTCTCAACCAGGAGTACTTGCCGCCGCTAGAGCGGAAGGGCTTACTTCCACCACTAACTTTATTCGTAATCGTGTATCTACTGTAGACCTCACTAGAACGGATAAGTTTATCGGGGATGTTGATAGTCCTTTAGGTGAATCGGATACTTCTGGGGCAATCAAAGATGTTTACCAAGTAGTTCTAACTGGAGGAAATTTTACGATTGAGAATAATATCAACTACCTGACTCCCGAAGAATTAGGTGTTGTAAATGCTCCATTAGCAAACATTACCGGAGCCAGAAGCGTTAGTGGAAGTTTAACTTGTTACTTAGATAATGATAAAACTAATAGTAAGTCTGGGGAACTCTTCGCTGATTTAGTCTCCGATACAAGCACTATCAGAAATGTGTTTGATCTAGGCATTAATATTGGAGGAGGTGCAGTAAGTACTCCTAGATTAGGTTTTTCTTTGCCGACGGCTCATTTAGAAATTCCTACTATTAACGTTGAAGACCTTCTTACTTTAGAAGTTAACTTCCACGGCCAAGTGCAGGGTGGCGACGTAGATTTAACCAACGAAGCAACCATTAGTTACAAGGCATAAAAAAAATAATTCTTGACAAATTCCTATTTGTTAGTTATAATTATTGAGAATTGGGGGGAATTATTCCCCCAAACCTCTATAAGGAGATTGTCAAGGAGATCCTAAGTGAGTTTTGAATTTATAAGAGAAGGCCGAGTATGGCTGGAGTATCCAACTAATACTTTTTACCTTCTTCATACAATGAAAGATGTCACTTTCTCCCAAACCTTTCAACAAGAAGGAGTTGCAAAAAGAACTTTGCATAGCCCGAATAATTTGTTTGAAGGTTCCGTCATCAATAGAGCAAATCCAGCAGACTTCTCTTTCACTTTGTATATGATGGATGAAGCCTCGCTATACCAGCATAAGCCTCTGGATTTATTATTAGATTACAACGGAAATAGTTTAAACACTTTCAATCTTTATTTTGTATACCAGAACAAAAGTCCTGCGGTTTACTATAAGATAGAAAATGCAGTTTTTACTAGTGGAACTTTCAATATTCCAAGAGCTGGAATAATGACAGTGCCTCTTTCCGGACAAGGAACTAAACTTACGAGAACAGAAGGAACATTTAATCCTTCTCTCGGTACTTATGATACTACACCAAGTTTCGCAGTATCAAAAGAGTTCATTGTATCCGTTCAAGGAAGTGATTTAGATAATATTCAGGGAGCATCCCTAGAGCTACAAAACGATATATCTTGGACAAAGAATGATACTATTCATCGTACTCAAGATGTAACAGATGCCTCCAATACAATCTACCCAAACTCCTTCACTTTAGAAGGAAGAACTTTGGGTGGAAGTATTACTCAATATATTGATAATACTAATACTGAATCTATTGATAATTTATTTACTTGGAGTGAAAATGCTTCTGTACGTATTCGTGCCGGATTTTCAGCCGCTGATTTGCAATTAGATATAAATATGCCAAGTGCTTGTTCTTTTACGAATAGACCCGCCTTTGGTGAAATTTTCTCACAAAATTATGATTTTCGTCTAATGAGCAACCCAGCAAATTTAAACACTTATTTTACTTATTAGGAATTATATGAAATTAACAGATTTAATGGTAGACACCAAGTCAGCTTGGATGGATTTCCCGGGCTGCCCTGGGTTTCAAGTAGAAGTAGCTAACTTAGCAAGAAAAGAGCTTGTTGCTTTAAGAAAACGATGCGTTAGTCAGAAGTTTGACAGAAAAACTCGTCAAATGGTAGAAGAGCTAGACGAAGATAAGTTTGTGGTAGAGTTTGCCAGAGCAACAATTAAAGGATGGAAAGGCTTAAAATTAAAGTATCTAGAAGACTTAATCTTGGTCAACCTTAATGACCAAGACCTAGAGTTAGAGTTAGAATACGACGAAGAACAAGCACAAGTAATGGTCCAAAACTCTACAGAGTTTGATAACTGGATAAATGAGGTAGTCTTTGACCTTGCCAACTTTCGTGGAGGATCAAAAAGAGCTTCTATGGGAGAGGTTTGATAAGTGGCAAAAAAATAGCAATGTCGGGATGACCAAAGAAAAATACCTGGAGATGGAGGAACAATTAGGAAGAGAACCAAACCCCGATAACTGCCCTCCAGGTATAGAAGACTTTCCTGATTCTGTGTCTGAGTCTATCCAGATATTTAATTATCTAGGAGACAGAGTTTATCCAGAGATAGGATATATGGGCAAGGACTATACAAATTTACCCATACTTATGGAAGTGTATAATATACAAGATAAAGATTTTTTATTAGAAACTTTATCTAGGCTTGACGCAGAGGCAATAAAAGTTTCTCAAGAGAGACTAAAACGCCAATACGACAAGATGAAGAGTAAATCACGTGGCTGATAGTTCAGTATTATTAGAAGTAATAGTTGAAGGCAAAAATATTAAAGTTGTCCAGAGAGATGTGGAAAGCTTAACTGCGTCTGTCAATAAAGCTGCGGGTGCTGAAGAGGAAAGTACTAAAGGTAAAAAGAGAGGTAAAAAAGCTACTGATGATTTAACTGATTCTAATAAAAATTATAATAGGGGTCAGAAAGGTGTAGCTGGTTCTACCTCTAACAGTACTAAAGCTTTTAGTAAACAGAGAGACCTTCTTGGCGGCGGTTCTTCCGGACTTGTCGGGGCTTATGCTACTCTTGCGGCTAACATTTTTGCTGCAACCGCTTTGTTTGGTGCTTTACAAAGAGCCGCGCAAATAGAGCAACTAAGTAGAGGTCTTGTAGAGCTGGGCAAGGCCTCAGGCTTATCGCTCGGTACTCTTTCAAATGGTTTGAGACAAGCTACCGGAGACGCTATTAGTTTGGAACAAGCTATGAGATCCACAGTAGCTATCACTAGTGCAGGGCTAGATCCTAGCTCTATTGAGGCATTTGGATCCGCAGCTAGAAATATTGCGTTAGCGTTGGGTAGAGACACCACGGACTCTTTAGACAGGTTAACTCGCGGTGTTACTAAACTAGAGCCCGAATTACTAGACGAATTAGGGTTATTTATACGAGTCGATGAAGCCGCTGAAAAATACGCTTTAACTATAGGTAAAGCCGCATCTCAACTTACCAGTTTCGAGAAACGATTAGCTTTCCAGAATGCCACTTTAGAACAAGCTAAAGAAAAGTATGGCTCTATAGGAGAGTCCATAGATGTTAATCCCTATGATAAACTAGCTGCCGCCTTGCAAGACTTAGCAAAAATTATTGGTTCGGGTCTTAACACTGTCTTAGCTCCTTTAATAGGTTACTTAGCTACTAGCCCCACAGCTTTGGCTGCAGGTATAGCTCTTCTGGGGGGAAAAGTTTTACAATCTGCTATTGGCGCTCTGGTTCGGTTCGATACTACAGCCGAAAACGCTACTAAAAACCAAAAAAAGCTTAGCCAGCAACTAGCAAAACAGTTACCCCAACTCAACAACTCTTCTAAAACTTTAAAAAAAGTAACAGACGCAATGGCGGAAGGCTCAGTTTCTACAGAGGATTTAAAGTCAGCCTTAACTCAACAAGAAAATATTGTGAGAAGAACTAATAAATCTATGGGAACGTTATATGTTGGATTAGGTAAGGTAGGAACTCAGAATAAAAACGCAAAAAAAGCGGTACAGTTACTAAATACTGGCCTGATGAACAATCATATAGAAACGGCCAAGGTCGCTACATCAGAAGCTGTCGCAGCTATTCAAGCTGGAAACTTTGGCTTAGCTTTAACAAAATTAAAAGTTAAAACAACCTCTTATGGTTTGGCAGCGAATACCGCAAAACTAACTACAACAGGTCTCTCAGCATCTTTCGCCGTAGCTAAGGTAAGGGCTCTTTCGTTTGCCTCTTCTTTAGTTGTTGTTGGCGCTTCCTTCCTAAAAGCAATCCCTTTTATAGGTACTTTTATAGCTATAGGTACTATACTTTGGGATATTTTTAAAGGTATTTGGAACTATTTTAAAAGCGACGACACCAAACAATTTGAAAGCCAAGTAAGTAATTTGTCAGATACTACTAAAGATCTAGCTGAAGGACTAAGAGAAGTAGACAAAAGTTTAGTAGGTCAAAGTAGAATAATAGTTAAAACCTCTGATACTTATGGCGCTTTAGCTAATAATATTAGTCAATACTTAGGGGAATATGAAAAGCTAGGAAAAGGAGGTACAGACCAAGAGCGATTAGATTTGCTTAATCAATACATAAAGGGTTCAGAACTTCTTTCTATAAAAAGAGATGAACTGGTAAAAAATAGTAATTTAGAAGAGTTAAGCACTAAAGAACAGTTAAAATTAACTAAAGCACTTCTATCTGAAACACAAAAAAGAGCAATGTCGATTAAGACTGTGGGAGAGGCGTCCAAAGAAGTAAATGATCAATTTAAAAAACTACAACAAGGCTTAAAAATAACAACCCCATTTACTGAAGCTACTGGAGCTGTTTCCGCTCTTTCTCAGGCAATAAAAAAAGCAGAGGAACAAGGAAAGGACATAGGTTCTGCAATTTTGGAAAACCTAGACACTGCTACTATAGACTACTTAGGTTTAGATGAACAAGCGAATAAATTAAAAGAAATTGAGGCTGGTATTAAAGCAATCGATAGAGATGCGATAGCAAAAAAAGGGGACGCAGAAGATAATTGGATGGCTTGGACTTTTGGCTCTAAACAATTGAAAGATAGGCTGTTAGGAGAGATTAAGGCAGGAACAGAGGAAGCTGCAAAGTTAGCAGCATTAAAAGAACAAGAGGACTCAACATCTGAAGGAATAAAAGAACAGGTAGAACAAAGAAGACAAGTTTTAAAAACTTTAGATGACACCTTAAGACTCAGCAAAGTACAAATTGCTGCTGAAAAGTCACAAATCGCTATACTTAAAAAAAGTAATATAAATCAAGAAGCAAACATAAGAAACATAGATGCTGCAGAAAATAAACTTTTAGACACAAAAATAGAAGCAAACAAGGCTGTTCATGATGAGTTTAACGTTAGGAAGAAAGCCTTTGATATTAACCTTGAAGCTGCTAAAGCTGCTTCTGATGCTGCTTCTGCTGCTGGAGCAAACTCTGCTGAAGCTATTTCAGCAGCAGCAACTTTAGCAGAGTTAAAGGACAGGGAAATAGATCTGAATGCTGAAGACAATAAATTAACAAATGAAGGTTTAGAACTGGCAGCGAGTAAGATTAGTGAAAAGCAAACTGAATTAAATGTTCAGAACGGGATTATGGCTGCACTACAAGAAACTCAAAAGTACGAGCACGAGTCTCTTAAGTTAAGGGAAAGATATGCTAAACTTAGCAACGACATAGCAAACTCTCAAGCGGCTATAGCAAGGTCAGCGCTAGAGCTTTCAAGAGCAAAAACAGGAACTGGACTAACAGAAGAAGACACGGCAAACTTAGACAGAACAGCGGCTGATAGAATAAAAACACAAGAAGAAGCTAGTCTCGTTTTAAAAAAAGAAGGGATAGAGCTAGAATACAATCTTCTAGATGCTAAACTAAAAGTGATGTTAGCTGAGTTAGAAGTAGCGCTTGAAAAAGGAAAACTAGGAAAGGATCAATATAACTCCGCTAAAAAAGCATTAGATTTGGTGGATATTGCAGCTACAAAGGAACAGGCAATTGAACACGCAAAGCAAAAATCGAAAGAAAGAATAACCCTCGCAGAAAATAAAGCCCAAATATCTAGAATTAAAGCGGACGATGCCGCGGATAGACGACGTATAGTAGAGCTACGAAATAGAGCCGATTTCTACGAAAGTCTGGGGGACATAGCAACTGCTACTGCAATGAGAGAGCTCGCCCTTACACAGGAAAGAGCAATTTTAGAGCAACAAATACAGGCCGGAAAAACAGCGGGTTTAGATGTATCAGCAGTAGAATTCGATAGATTAAAGAAAATGCAAGAACTCATAGCAGCTCAAAAAGGAGTTGTAGCAGCAGCCTCTCAAGGCGCTACAACTGCAGATAGAGTGAAAAGTTTTCAAGGAGCAGGAGGGTTTGGTGCGATTGATAAAGCCGCCGAAGGCCAAAAAGAAATATTAACGGAAAGAAAAACAGAAATAATACAATCTTCCACACTTGGATCAAGAACTCCAGAACAACAAGCAGAACTAGACGGAATAGGAGTAGCTCTTGAACGTATTCCTTTGGAAGCTTCTAGAGCTAAGATTGCTGCTATGAGGGAACAGTTAAGCCCAATGCTGGAAGAGTTAAAGCAACTAGGGCCCCAAGGAGCTGTAGCTGCTGCAATAGGGGAAGGGTCTTTTGTGATACAAGACAGTCTGACTGTCTTAGGTACTGCCGCCTCAACCAGCGCGGAAAAACTGGCAGCTGTTGCTTCAATGGTTGGAGCTGTGGCAAGCATTATGAGCGCATCTTCCGACTCAAAAATAGCATCTATAGATGCGGAAATTGCTGCAGAGAAGAAAAGAGACGGAAAATCTGCAGCAAGTTTATCAAAAATTAAAAGTATGGAAGCTAAGAAAGAGAAGATGGCAAGAAAAGCTTTTGACGTAAATAAGAAATTGCAAATGGCTTCAATTATGATATCTACTGCTTCTGCAGCTATGGCAGCTTGGGCGCCTCCTCCTTTAGGCGCAGGACCTGTACTGGGAGGCTTTTTAACAGCAGCGATCATAGCTATGGGAGCAGCTCAATTAGCAATTGTAGCAGGAACTTCTTACCAGGGAGGAGGCTCAGGAGGAGGAGGTAGTATGCCTTCTTCCATTAGCGTAGGAGAGAGATCAAACTCTGTAGATGTATCACAGAAAGCTTCAGGATCAGAACTCGCAGGACTTCGTGGAGGAAATACTGCAAATATAGGAGGAATGCCTCCTACTCCAGCTTTCATGGGCTCTAAATATCGTGCCGCTGGCGGACCAACCGCCGGATACGTTGTCGGAGAGCAAGGTCCAGAATTATTTGTTCCAGAAACTTCAGGAAGAGTTGTTCCTAATGATGAAATGCGTAACTCTCAACCTCTCAATGTTAACTTTACTATTCAAGCAATCGATTCTTCTAATTTCACAGACGCCCTAACAACTCAGCGTGGAAATATTATAGGCATGATTCGAGAAGCCGCCAATACCTATGGAGAAACTTTTTTAGAGTCCGTAAACGACACAGCAATCACAACAGGAAACGGTAAAATCTAATGGCATACATGGACATACTCCCAGACCCAGATAGAAAGATAATGAACTCTGGAAAACAAAATGATGTATCGGGCACTGCAGGGCCAGGCTTCGCTTCCGTAAAGTTTTCTTCGAATCAACCTACTATGGTATCTCGAACGAATGGGGGAAGAGTAGTTACTCGATCTCAAGCTACTCAATACTGGCAAATTGATATTAGCTATAATCCCCTTACGAGAGATGAGTTTGAGCCCGTGAATTCTTTTCTTATGTCAAGACAAGGTCGTCTTTCCCCTTTCTATGTAGTATTGCCCCAGTATTCCGTTTCTAGAGATTCTACTTTTGCTACTTATGCGGCTTCGAATACTATTTCTACTGTAGGAGCCACGAATTCCGGAGCTACTAAATTAACAGCTCAGGGCTTTACAGCTGAGGGCTTAAATAATACAAATAGTCCTCGTCCCGGAGATATGTTTACTATCGAAGATACTGAAAATTCTAATCATGTTAAAGCTTATATGATTACAAGAGTAGAAACCAACGATGATCACGATGGTACTCAACCTACTGATAGTCAGAGGATAATTCATTTTAATCCTCCAATGATTTATTCCTCTGGCACCACTACTACTATTAATTTCACTGCACCCAAAGTCAGAGTAATTTCAACAAAGAATGTAACAGACTATTCACTCGGAACTAATAATTTATACCAGTTCAATTTATCTCTAGAAGAGGCATTACCATAAATGGCTAAGTTAGACTCCAATCCCACTCTTTCAGTACACCTTGAAGAGAATCGTCCTTTTGTATATGCTCATCTTGTTAAGTTTGAGAGACCCCTAAAAGAATGGACCGATCCAAATGCCACGGTACTTTATAGCGAAAAGTATAGTAGGTATGTGCATATTACTGATGCTTCTTATGCTATTAATTTTGACGATAAATCAAAATACTACGCAGGTCAAACTCTTACAGATAACCCTACACAAACTTATTACCCTAATAAACTAGTTAATGTTAGTTCCGTACAAGACTCCGCAGAAAGCAAAGTAGCTACCTTTAATATCACGCTTGCTGCTGATGCTATTGATGCCGCCCTTTATTCTCAAACGGTTGTATTTACAACTTCAGGTTCCGACTACTTTCTAGAGGCCACAGACAGTTTTTCAGCAGTAGGGTTTTCTGAAGGAGACCTTCTATACTTGAATTCTTCTGATAGCGGAATAAATAGCTTTAAGAAGTGTAGAATTGTAGCTTTTAGTAACGGCGGCAAAAAGATTAAAGTTTCAGAGGAAACCATTCCTTTTGTTGATGCCACGGTCAGCCCGGCGATAGCTTGGGTAGAATCGGGAAAAACCTACGATATTACACAATCCAGCACTGAACTGACTGCGGTAACTTTAGACCAAAAATCTGCTAATTTTATAAATCGTCAAGTATCTATTTATAAAGCTTTCTTTTACGAAGATGAGCCTGATGTTTTTATTGGCTCTCCCGTACTCTTATTTAGCGGCATTGTTGCTTCTGCTAATTTTAAAGAAGACCCTCAAAAAGGCGCTACTATATCTTGGGTCTGCAAAAGTCACTGGGGAGATTTTCAACAAGTTAAAGGTAGAATGGGTTCCGATGAAATTCATAGAGCTTTAGATAGTAATGGGAATCCACAACCACTTGTTACTGTTCGACCTGAGTATGCGCAAGACTTAGGGTTTCAACATGCTAATAATGCCGTAAATATTATTGGATTATACACTACCGTAGAAACTCGAATGGTAGAGAAATGGAGAAATAAACTCTTTGGAACAAAGAAGTATGTGGAAGAAGAGTACGATGTACTTAATGAGGTCGACCTTCGATTTAATTTAGCCGCAAAGTATATCCCAGTTGTGTATGGTGTTCGTAGGCTAGGAGGAACTTCTTTTTTCGCGGACACAAATACCACCGCCTCAAAACTATATATTGCGGAAACTTTAGCGGAAGGACCGATACAAAGTATTTTAAACGTATACGTGGAAGACCAACCCCTTGTCTGTATCTCAGAACAAGATTCCGATGTGCGCGGGAACATCTCGGATGCTGTAGATGTAGTTTGTTATGGTAGAGCAGATAAAGGCCAAGTTCTATTAGGTACACCTTCCATAGGGTCTACTTTTAACACTAGTAATGGATACCTCCAAAATGCTCAACTAGCTTACGAAGACGAAGAAAGAGTGTTAATAGAACAAAGTCTAGCTGGAGCAGAGGAGGCTGCTAATGCACTTACAGGAAAGGGGTATGGAAAATCTGGAACAGCTTGGAACGTACCTAACCTATATTCTACAGTTGAAGAGGGAGCTAGAGGAATAACACACAACCGAGGAATTAAATTAAGCTCCCCAGGTGATATACGTCTTGAATTTAAAGCTGGATTATCAGATCAACTAGCTTCTTCGTCTTTTGCAACTATAGGAAATGCTACTGGATTTAAACTACAGGCAGATTATTTTGGAGCGTCTTCTGGGTCTCAGTATTGGGGTGGAGAGCACAGAGTACTTGATACTGCTTATGTTACAAGCGAGTTTGGAATTTCTTCGGAACAAACATCTGCTCCTAGTATAGAATATGTTATTAAAGGAAAAATGGTTGAAAGTTACAACTATGATGGCAGTTTTGGTCACATAGGCTCTGGAGAAAGCGAAAGTAATTTCTCTCTTGGGGATACAGTAACTATAAAAAATATAGGTGGTACTACTTTAGCGTTAAACGTCACTATTATTGATAAGTGGTACTATTTTGACTCGGAAGCAAATCAGAATTATAGATTCAGGTGGAGCCTTACCTCCGCACAGGAAGAACTGTTATTAGATGCTAAATCTTTTTATATGGAAAAAGGTACAGATACCTGGACTATGGCTACTTATGACTATAAAGAAGGCAATGTTGTCTTTAGCGTAGAAAAAACACTTAAAGACGAAGTTGATACTGTAGAAAGTACTGCCACCTCTGATGCCACGGTAACCACTACTTTAGGTATTTTATCCCAAGCAGACTTGGGTGGTGGTTCTGCAATGTCACTTGGCCTGGAAGCTAATTTGAATATAGCCTTAGATGGTGTTAGCTCTTCTATTCCTTCGACTATGAGCTCTACTGTAAGTATCACTACTACTGCTACCGAAAGCGGGACTGAAATAACTTTACCTAATGTAAGTACTAATGACCTGTCCACTGTAGTAGCTTCTTCCGATGTTACTACTTATGTGTATGTAATGAATAAGATAAAATTAGCTACAAACTCTAATCTTAGTGCCGTCACAGACTATTATGTAGGTAAAACTGTCGTTTTGGTAAAAGTCGATAATAACGGAAATAAAGTCGAAATTACTAAAAGTATCACTGGGTATGAACCTACCGAAAGAGTACTAACAATAACACCTGATTTTATACAATCAGAAATACCTGGACCGTCAGATACCGTATCTATTCTAGGAACCGCCGAAGGTAGAGACGTTAGACCTACTAACAACTTCGCCCTTATGTTGTTAGATTATCTTCAGAGTAAGAGATATGGTGCAGGGTTAGGATTAGATTCTAAAATAAATAAAAATAGCTTTTTGCAATCGGCTAGAACTTGCGACACTCGTTCAGATATTACCATAAAAGCTAATTCTGCGGGGGTAAGTTTAGGTGAAATTTTTACCTACTCCCCAAGCTCCGTTTTTAAATGGCGTGGAACTGTAAAAAGTCTTACCAGTACAACAATAACTTTTGGAGACTGCATAGGAAAACTAACCCATAAGTTTAGCAAAATTAGACAGAGAGAAATAAATGATATAGTCTGGGACGATAATGCTGCTCAAACTAGCTTAATCACTTCTCCTGGACTCCAGACTAGCATAAGCTCGAATGCTTCTAGTATCACTACTTTCTCGCTTACAGGGCCTTCCACAATTACTGTAAATGCTACTGCAGGAGTAAATCCTGTATCCTACAGTTTGTATGACTCTGATTTTGTAACTTATTGGAAATACGTAGGCTGGGATTCTCCTGATCAGCGCTGGGTAACTCGGCATCAAGGAAATATTATTATTGACACGGCGCAGCCCGTGTTTAATGTAATAGGCTCTTTACTAGACCACTTTAATGGAATTCTTTCTTTTGAAGATGGAAAATTCACCTTATCCGTAGAAACAAGAAAAGACGCAGATAGAGATTTGTGGTGGAACTTCCTAGACTCTCAAGAAGGCTGGGCTGCTACCGGAGGAACACTTACTGCTTCGACAGAATCTGCCGCTTTAACTGGAGGAGCTTCTTTAGATAAAACAGGACTATCTTTTGATGGGAGTACTAACCTAGTAGTTAGAGCTCGTATTAAAAAAACTAATGCAGCAACTTGGGTGGGCAGGGTATATTATTCTACAGATGATCATGTCTTTAATGCCTCCTATTATAAAGATATTACAGAACCCGAAGCTACTAATGAGTGGGGGATAGTTTCTTGGAATATGTCCGATTTAACGGTGGGAGGAACAGATTGGGAAGATAATTTCATCACAGGAATCAGGCTAGACTTGGGACCAGCCTTCGATGTAGAATGGATTTCCGTAGGTTCCGGTGTAAGGGTAATAGAAAATGAGGATATTGTAGGAACTATCTCTATAAAAGATGGGGGCTTGTCAAAATCGTACAATTCTCTATCCGCAAGTATTGTTGACCCTGCAAATAACTTCAATACCCGTTCAGTTTCTTTCTTTAACTCCGAATTTTTAAAACAAGATAGAGGTGTAGTACGTTCTGGGTCTTATAAGCTGGAAGGTATAACCAATTATCATAATGCTCGCCTAGCTGTTGAGCAAACTCTTAATCGTTCGAGATTCTCTAGACAGGTTTCTTTTACTGTTCGACCTGTCGGTCTTGCTCTAAGTCCTGGCAGTCTCATTCGTGTAAAATATCCTCGTTTTGGTTGGGATACTGGAAAATATTTCCGTATTCAATCTATGACTTATCAAGTAGATTGCATGGTAAACATTGTAGCTACAGAGCACGATGATTCTATTTACTTTATACAAGCTCCGAAAGCGAGCCCTTATAGTATTGAACGAACGGGGGAAGCTCTTGATAGAACCCCGGAAGCTCCTTCTGCTTTAGTAGCTACTAATGATAATGATTCTCCTACAACTGAAATTCTTGATGGTATAGAGCTAACGTGGGATAAAGCAGCTTCTCTTGTATCTTCCGCTGATTATGAAATATGGAGGTCTGTAAACTCTGATTTTAGTGATTCTGTTAAAATAGCTACTGTACCTTATAATTCCGAAGCACGATATTTAGATAAATTGCAACCTACTACTAGGACTAGTTATTACTATAAAATAAGAACTGCTCAAACTACAAGAGTCCAGACCACTAGTAAATTAGACTCTAAAATATACTATAGTGCCTACATTCCTAGCACTGCTGTGGAAGGTACTACTCAAGCGAAATTTAATAATTATATTATTCCTTTATATCAGAAAACAACAACTAATGTGGCTCCTACTAAGCCCAGTAATACTTTAACTTATACGTTTTCTACAAACTCTTTGAGCGATATTCCAGACAACGGGTGGTCAACGACACTCCCAAATAACTCAGATAAATATTCATGGAGAATAGAGCAACCAGTATCCTCTATTACAGACACCGTAGAAATTTCTACTTGGAATGATCCTTCCTTATTTGCGGAACAAGGGGCAGATGCTCAGGTAATAAAACTAGTTCCTAGTGCTAGTGTAATTAATTATAGTACTGCAGGAACTGAAAGTGATACTATAGTTTTTACCACAGAAACTCAAGGTATGCCTGCCGGAATTAATTACAGATGGCTAGTAGGTACTACACAGAAAGAGTATGATACTAATTCAGGATTTACTTTAGCTCAGGCTGATGAACCGGCTATAGGAAGTTTCACAAAAGTAACTGTAGAAGCTAGAACAGGGGGATCACCCGGAACTTTAGTAGCTACTGACTCTGTTACTATATATGCTATTCAAGATGGGTCAGATGCACTAACACTTATACTATCTAATGAAGCTCATACACTAGCAGTTACTAGCGGTGGAACAGTAACCTATACAGGCTCAGGGACTACTATTAGCCTA
>Ga0206127_1001583_pt1 | contig 24459 bp, 22 predicted proteins | sample Helgoland_Spring_6_FD_148646 | JGI IMG/M metagenome (GOLD analysis project Ga0206127, IMG submission 148646) | Pelagic subsurface seawater microbial communities from Kabeltonne, Helgoland, North Sea - Helgoland_Spring_Bloom_20160419_1 | ecosystem: Environmental > Aquatic > Marine > Epipelagic ...
CTGAAGCTTACTCGCGTGTTGATTTCCGGGCAACTTGGACTTCAAAGGAAGGTAACATGAGCATTGGCGCATTTGTTAACAACATCACTGACGATGTTGGTATCTTGCAAGTATTGCGCAACAGCGAAGAAGAAAACTTCCGTAACGGCGCCGGTACTACTCTGCCGCGTATGTTTGGGGTTGAATTCTCATACTCAATGGGCATGTAATGTAGACCCAAACTTACCCGAGGGATATTTATCCCTCGGGTATTTTTTTATCAGAAAACTTCCCGTAATCTTTCACAACACGCCCTTTGTTTGAAACACCTCTTTTAACATCTACCTCTATTTCCTATTTCCTATTTCCTATTTCCTATTTCCTATTTCATCAAATTCTACTATTTTTGCGGGTCAATTCGCTTAACTAACACCTGCTGTTTTATTGTTTCGTTATTCTAGTGGAAAAGTTACCACCTCCGAAAATGACCAGTTATACTTGTTTGACTGGATAGAAACCGCCGTTAAGCTCCAGCCTACCAACGATTAAACCGTCCATTTGCGAGTTTTTATGACAGTGCTTAACCCTGATAATGATATGGCGGTAATGACCGCGCTCTTCGTGATAGCGGTGATTGGGTTCATGGGTGAGAAAACACGCATCGGTTCACATATCACTGGCGCAGTCATCACTATTCTGGCGGCTATCACTGCTGCCAATCTGAATATTATTCCGCATCAGTCGGCGGCCTACGATTTTGTTTTTACTTATCTGGTACCGATACTCATCCCGCTATTTTTATTTAAGGCAAATCTTAAGCAGATATTTTTTGAAACGAATCGAACCACCGGTGCATTTCTACTGGCCAGCCTCGGTACGGTTTTGGGCGTGACAGTCGCCGCCTTAGTGCTCGACCTATCGTCACTGGGAATTCACTCGGGGCTATCACCGGCGCAATTAGAACCGGCTATTGCCGGCCTTTTTGCCTCGACCTATATTGGTGGATCAGTCAATTATGCTGCGCTGGGGGAAATTACCGGTCTCAGTAACGATGCATCGTTTTTTTCTGCAGCTACCGCTGCCGACAACTTGTTCAGCGCTGTCTATCTTGGGATGCTCGCCCTCCTACCCGGTTGGCGCTGGCTGGCAGCGCGCTATAACGATCACGACCATCGTGAAATCATTAAAGAAGTACAAGCCTTACCGATAACCGCGATGTCATTGATGGCAGCACTCGCTATAGCGATGGTCATAGTGGTTGTCGGTGACCTGATCAGTGGCATCATAGGCAATGGTTGGCGCTATGTCGTTATTAGCAGCCTGACATTATTGCTGGCAACCCTTTGCCCACGTCTGGTTAAACAACTGTCGGGGAGTTTTGAGCTGGGCGTCGGCCTGTCCTTCGTGTTTTTTGCCTCTATTGCCGCAGGTGCTGACATTCTCGCAATGATCAATGTAGCGCCAATACTCATCAGTTTGGTGCTGATCTTACTGTCGATTCATTGTCTGGTGACATTTGGTTTGGGTAGTCTACTGGGATTGAGCCTGCCGGAATTGATTACCGCATCGAATGCCGCAATTCTCGGCGCGACCACCGCCCCTGCCCTTGCCGCCACTAAGGGCTGGAACAATTTGGTCGCTCCGGGGATTTTAGTCGGGGTGTTTGGTTACGCGCTGGGGACCTTTCTGGGAACCTTGATCTTCAAATACTGGGGAATGTTTCTGTAACCGATGCCGCTGCAGAACAAACCAGCGGCATTACCCAACGGCGTTGCTTTCAGACTTAGGCTGTCTGCATTGCTATCGTATTGGTTGACCTTTCAACCGAGTTATCGTCGTTCAGATAGACCAGCTTGGGTTTAAAGGCTGCGAGCTCATCATCATCTAAATGCCCGTAGGTGGCAATGATGATTCGATCGCCGACTTGCACTTTCCGCGCCGCAGCGCCATTCATAGAAATGGTGCCCGAGCCGGGCTCCGCCAATATGATATAGGTACTGAACCGTTCGCCATTACTGACGTTGTAGATATCAATCTGCTCAAATTCTCGCATTCCCGCCAGCTCTACCAAATCTCGATCGATAGCACAGGAACCGTCATACCAAAGCTCCGCCTGCGTGATACAGGCCATATGCAACTTGGCTTTCAACATTTTCGTCAGCATAAACTTGCGTCCACGTAATTCCAGTAGCGCATCATACTGATTGAGACTTGCCTGTCAAATGAGATTTATCGCTAGTCCAGCACTCACCACACTTATCAGCGCCGCAGGCCGCTGATAACGAGATTAAACACATCATTTTGACCCCGTTATCGGCTGTTCTTCCAAGCCAAATAAATCGCTTAGCGCTACTTGCTTGCAGTCACCCTTTGCTACCGACTTGCCGCCGAGCTTGATCGGTTTCAGAGGCATTCGATGTATAGACACTAGGGCTAAGTTGCAAAAGAGCACATTTTACAGATCGTGAGAGTAGTTCTTCATCGACCCAAACATGTGTACACTAAACTCGAACAGCATAATTCGCCAGGGAGAAAGGCACCGCTGATGTTATCCATTGTTTGGGAATTAATGATTGGCCTTGGCGTGTTTCTCTACGGAATGTCACGACTGGAAGCCGGTATTACAGCGCTGAGTGGCTCTCGACTGAAGGCTCGTCTCGCTAGGTCTACTGCCGGACCGGTGTCCAGCGCTGGGATTGGGGCCTTAATCACCACAGTACTGCAAAGCAGTTCAATGGTCAGTCTAATGGTGCTGGCCTTTGCCAGCGCGGGTATTATGCCATTGTACAATGCCATTGGCGTTTTGATCGGTGCCAATCTGGGCACCACAATCACAGGTTGGCTAGTTGCCACGCTGGGCTTCAAACTGGATATCGCCGCCATCGCCCTGCCACTGTTAGGGATTGGGGGATTTGTTCAGGTCATGAATGCGTCATCGAGTAGACCTTATGCCTGGGGCAAAACAGCAACCGGGCTAGGCTTGCTATTGTTTGGGCTGGGTTTAATGAAAGATAGCGTTGGCGGTCTTCCCCAACAGTGGGACATTACCCTGCTGCAAGGTTATAACCCGTTGATTTATCTGCTGGCGGGGCTGGTTGCCACTGCCTTAATCCAATCCAGCTCAGCCGTTGTGATGTTAGTGTTAACTGCGATCAACGCCGGCTTTATTAGCTTGCCGGAAGCGGGCGCCCTGGTTATTGGTGCCAATCTGGGTACCACCGGAACAACCATGTTTGCTAGCTTAACCGGGCCCGGCATTAAGCGGCAACTAGCTCTGGCTCAAGTCGTTTTTAACGTCATTGTCAGCATGCTGGCCTTCCTAATCCTGCTCCCACTTTTACCATGGACTTTACACGTGCTGAGAATCAGCGATTTACTCTACAGTGTGGTTGCTTTTCACACGGTGATTAATTTGCTGGGGTTGCTGTTGTTCCTGCCATTATTAAAGCCGTTTTCTCGCTGGATCGAAAGATTTTTTAAAACTCCTCAAGACAGCCTTACACTTCTCATGCAAATGAAAACTCCGGTTCCCGAGGCTGTTTTACCCGCGATTGAACAAGCTCTGCAGCAACTGTGGGTCGTTGCTGCAGTCAACACTCTGCGCTTACTCAACATTAAGACCACAGCACTCTCGCTGGATAGCGGCTTGCAACAAACACTAGCCACCGTTAGCAACTCGATAAAACACGACCATAGCCCCAAACACACCTACGGAGAAATAAAACACCAAGAGGGAACTCTGTTCCAGCTTGCCTATAAACTGCAACAGGTGCGGCTGGACGAACGTCAGTCAATACTGCTTGGACGGATGCAGGAACTCGCACGAGCTATCGTCTACGCCAGCAAAACCATTCAGAATATTGCTTCCGATATTAAACAACTGCAACAAGGCCAGAGTCGTGGCAATACAGCAGCAAGCTGGCAACTCACACAACAGCAGCAGTTTCTCAGCGACCTCTATGGCGGTCTACTGCCTTTACTTTTTAACCACAACGAAGACAGCTATTTGCAAGAACAGCTAAAGACCATGGCAACAGCAAACGATTTACATTTTCAGGAAATGAATGCCGGCGTCTACCAGCGGGCGATAAAAACGGATCAGTCTGGGCCCGAGCTTTCAATCCAGTTAAATGTCAACCGAGAAATACTTCACGCTATACACAGCCTCCTGCATTCCATTGAACTGTGGCAAGATATTAAATCATCTCAAGGGTGAATCAGTTAGACACTGACTATTCTAATCATCAAATAGTCTATATTAATAGTACTTTTGCGCCCCGCACGGCAGTCAGCTTTAATTCCCGAAGCGCTTCATTGGCCTGCTCAAGTGCAAATGTTTTTACCTCAGTTTTGATCGGAATTGTCGCCGCCAAGGGTAGGAATTCGGCGATATCTGCAGCGGTAATATTAGCCACACTTTTGATTTCTTTTTCAAGCCAGAGGTGGCGATGGTAACTTAATTCACTCAAGCAACCTTTGTCGTTATTTTGTTTGCGAATAGCGTTAATGACCAATCGTCCACCCGGTGCCAAATTTCCCATCGCTTCCACCACCGGCCGCCAGGCAGGCGTTGTATCGATAATACTCTGTAACCGATGGGGTGGCGTATCTCCGCTATCGCCGACCCAATCGGCCCCCAGCTGACGGGCAAATTGCCGGGTAGACTCATCCCGAGCAAAGACGTAAATCTCCGACGCAGGAAACAAGTGCCGTGCTAGCTGCAATACAATATGAGCTGATCCCCCAAAGCCGGTAAGTCCCAGCCTTTGGCCATTCTGTAAGCCCGTCAACTTTAATGAGCGGTAGCCCACGCTGCCGGCACAGAGTAATGGCGCCGCCTCCGCATCTGAAAAAAGAGCCGGAATTGGAAACGCATACTGTGCCGGTATCACCATATATTCTGCGTAGCCCCCATCAACGTCGCGACCGGTTGCGATGAAATCAGAAGAGAGGTTTTCCGACGTGCCACCGCTGGAGTGATAAATCCAACCAACACCCATTCGCTGACCCGCTAGTGTTGGGTCTACGCCGCACCCGCATTTATCGACAATACCAATCACTTCATGGCCCAGCACGACAGGTAGCCTTGACGGTGCTGTTCGGCCCTCGATCTCATCCAGTTCGGTATGGCAAACACCACAGGCACGTATTTTCAATCGCAGCTCTCCAACCTGAGGTTCAGGTAGTTCGAGCTCTACTAATTTCAACGGACATGACTCCGCTCCCAACTCCCCGATTTTTTCCAGTACCATCGCTTTCATCAACAACACCTCTCCAGCAGTTGCCGGCCAGCATAAAATTATTGTGACGACAAAAAAAGCGTTCTCGCACAATCCATCATGAACCTTGATACAGATCGCTCACCAGACCTTTTCGGTAGATAGTTATGAATATCATTGATAAGCTTCTCGGCTAGATAACCGGATCAACATCACCACTTAACGAATAGGTAAACCCATGACTGATACTTTTAATGCCATTGTTGCTGAGGACGTTGACGGCAAACCTCGCGCAGCACTTAAAGCAATTACCCTCGCCGATCTTCCGGACGAAGAGGTATTGGTTGCAGTGGCCTATTCCACGCTCAATTACAAAGACGGCCTCGCAGTAGCCGGTAAAGGCAGAATATGCCGTAAGCTTCCACTCATTTGCGGTATAGACCTGGCTGGAACCGTAATGAAGTCGAGCAATGAGAATTTCAAAGCCGGTGACAAGGTTTTAGTCAATGGTTTTGGTTTATCCGAAACAGAAAATGGTGGTTATAGCCAGTTTCAGCGGCTTAAAGCAGAATGGCTGGTTAAAGTTCCCTCGGCGTTTACCCTTGAGCAAACGATGGCTATCGGGACGGCAGGATACACCTCTATGCTTTGCGTGCAAGCCATACAAGACCACGGCATCACACCGCAACATGGCCCCATATTAGTCACCGGAGCGGCTGGCGGCGTCGGTTCAGTAGCCATATCACTGTTATCTGGCCTAGGCTATAGCGTCACGGCCTCAACCGGCCGTGTCGATGAAACTAGCGAGTTTCTGACGTCGTTGGGAGCGGATACCATAATTTCTCGGGAAGACCTGGCCAGAGACAGTAAACCGATGGAAAAAGAAACTTGGGCAGCCGTGGTGGACACTGTCGGCGACAAAGTACTGGCAACCGCACTGGCACAAACAAAGTACGAAGGTTTGGTAGCGGCATGTGGACTTGCCGGCGGAATGGGACTGCCAACCTCTGTTGCACCTTTCATTCTTCGTGGCGTTACATTACGCGGTATTGACTCGGTAATGGCCTCTCAGCCTCGCCGACAAAGAGCTTGGGACGCGTTGGCCGAACTTACTGACCAGCAGGCACTCGCGACTATTTACCGCACGGAGCCAATGTCCCGCTTGCCCCAGCTTGCCGAGCAGATCATTGCTGGGCACATCAAAGGACGAGTTGTCATCGACGTCAACGCATAACACTCATTCGTGGGGGCTTGCTCGAGCCATGGCCGGGGCACTGGAAATATCGGTACATTGAAATCACAGTCTGCGTCATTGCTGTCAGTAAACCGTGAATAAGATTTACCACTCGCAACAAGCCCCTCATACAACCTTTGGAAACTGGCTCAGTCAGCTGATTATTAATGTATAATCGGCCACCAATTTTTATTGATACCGCCTAATTTACTATGACCAATCAAAACAGTACCGACGACGTTCATATTGCCGAAATGCGACCTCTAGTCTCTCCTGCTATTCTGATGGAAGAGTTGCCCTTGGGCGAAGAGCCTGCTTCGATGATACAAAAAAAACGCGCTGATATCGGCCGCATATTTAAGGGCCAAGACGACCGCTTATTAGTGGTTGTAGGTCCCTGCTCCATTCATGACCCAGAAGCGGCCATTGAATATGCTACGCGCCTGCGTGACATTATAGGATTGTTTGATTCCGAGCTGCTGATTGTCATGCGCGTCTATTTCGAAAAGCCCCGCACTACCGTGGGCTGGAAGGGACTCATCAATGATCCGCACTTGGACGGCAGCTTCAATATCAATCAAGGACTCCGGGTAGCAAGACATTTGCTGCTTGATGTGGCCGCGATGGGCATTCCTGCCGGCTGCGAATTTCTAGATACAATTTCACCGCAGTTTTTTGCTGATCTAGTTGCCTGGGGCGCTATTGGCGCGCGTACCACTGAAAGTCAGGTTCATCGTGAATTAGCATCTGGGCTTTCAATGCCAGTGGGGTTTAAAAACGGAACTGACGGCAGTATACAAATTGCAATAGACGCCATTGGTGCTGCCTCTCATCCCCACCACTTTCTTTCCGTCACCAAGCAAGGTATTTCCGCCATTGTCACCACTAGCGGTAACACCGACTGCCATATTATCTTGCGCGGCTCTAATAAGGGTCCCAACTATGAGAAAGAAGCCGTCACCGCGGCAACTGACATGTTGGTAAAAAGCGGGTTGCCACCTCATCTAATGGTTGATTGCAGCCATGGCAACAGCAGCAAAGACTTCAGCAGACAGCCTATTGTCGCAGCGGATATCGCCGATCAAATCGCCGCCGGCAATGCTGCCATCGCCGGCGTAATGATTGAAAGCAATTTAATTGAAGGCAACCAAAAAAACCCAGATATCTACGGTGTCAGCATTACCGATGCTTGTATTTCCTGGGAAACCACCGTGACTACTTTGGAAACATTGGCTGCTGCGGTAAAGGCGAGACGAGGCTAAAGGCACAATTGAACCGTTCTTATGTTGACATAATCCGGCAAAAAACCTAGTCTAGCGGCCGCACTGAAATCCAATCGAAGTGCACGAGTTACGCGCCCTTAGCTCAGCTGGATAGAGCAACGCCCTTCTAAGGCGTGGGTCGAAGGTTCGAATCCTTCAGGGCGCACCATCACAGAGTCTAAGCAAGACTAAGCAGTATCGGAAAGCCGCAGCCTATATGGCCCTGCGGCTTTTTTGTATCGGCCTCATCTAATCTGGTGTGCTTTTACCCAGCAATAACGACAGCAAGAACCTGCTGCAAAGACCCAAAATCTCATCCTGACCGTATCATAGCCATAACTTAATCGCTCAAAGGTTTAGGCTATGCCCGAAGGTCCCGAGATACGCCGTGCCGCTGATAAAATTGAAGCGGTGTTAAAAAATAAAACAGTCGAGAAAATAGAGTTTGGACTGCCGGCATTAAATCCGTTTGTAAGGCCGCTGCAAGGTAGTAAAGTGCTGTCGCTGGAAACACGTGGCAAAGCCCTACTGACACATTTCGATTCAGGCTTGACGATTTATTCGCACAATCAACTCTACGGCGTTTGGCACGTTGTTAAACGCGACAAGCTGCCCAAGACCAATCGTCAGCTGAGGTTAGCCATACACACCGACCAGCATAGCGCCCTACTTTTCAGTGCCTCGGATATTACCGTCTGGGAAACGCAGCACATTGAAGAGCATCATTTTTTAAAACGCATCGGTCCCGACATCCTCAACCCCAGCTTAGCTTGGCGAACTGTGGCTGATAGACTGCAAAGCAAAGCCTTTGCGGGTAGAGCCCTTACTTCTGTGTATCTAGACCAGGCTTTCCTGGCCGGATTAGGTAATTACCTGCGCAGCGAAATCTTATTTATTGCAGGCATTCATCCTTCGTGCAAATCACGTGATCTTAGCAAAGGTCAAATTGGCAAGCTTGCACGCACTACTCTAGAGGTGAGTCAGCGCAGCTATTCATTGGCAGGCGTCACTATTCCAGAGCGCCAATACAAGGTCTTAAAAAAACAAGGGGTTACCTACGGCAAGGCACGTTTTTTTGTTTTTGGCCGCGCAGGCAAACCATGCCGTGTGTGCCAGACCAAAATTCAACGCTCTACAGCCAACTCAAGAAGAATTTATACCTGCTCAACCTGCCAAAGGATAGGCGCGATTAACACCACCTAATTTTTTAACGATTAGGCGGGGCCGAGGACATTACTTTAAATAGCTACACGTGGCAGCTCGGCAGAATTTAGGTCCGCGCAAAGGATGACCACCTAGCAACACGCTAAGACGATCTACCATTCCATATACGCGCTACTACATTGAATGTTCTCCGAAGTCTATCAGTTCCCAAATTCCTACTCGAACCAATAGATGCACTTAGTATGTCGTCAGATTGACTCGTGAAAGCTTCAATGACTTCGCTGACGCTAGTTCCTGATGCATCAATTATCGGGTCGGGGTCGATCGTTAATACACCTTGCTGATAGTTCACATGTTTCTTCATCGGAAAATCCTTTTATTCGATCAACAACAAAAATACTGAGAAAAACATTACATCATTAAGTCTAGTTACTGGATATGGACCAGAATTATCAGCCAAAATTGAGGCTGGGAATTATAACGATCTCGCGTCGATGTCGACTTTGATTTGGGTCAATGTCCGGGCAGTCACGTCTTTGATAATATTTTTCGGCTCGAAGTAGATTACCTATAGTTTTTTCAAAAAGGATTTTTATCATGAACCTAAAATCACTCTTTAGTCTACTAATTATTGGACTTGTCACTATCGGACTCATCGCTTTTCATAAGATCCGTGGGGCGGGCTCACTTTCGCCTTAACCTATTAACATCGCTCCACTTCGATGTGCATTCAGACGCTCAAAAACGAGGAGATCTGATAAATACCCGACTTCTTTCTGTAATAAGACGGTTGTTCAGATCATATCGATGGCCGCTTGGGATCGTAGCCGCTATAATGTCAAAACTTGGGTTGATGCCCGCTCTGCACCCGTAATCGGACTTGAAGTGAGTAATACCGCAGCGTTAGCTAACGGGGCAGCTACACTGGTCGCTATGCGGCTACAGCGGAATTTTCAAATGCCCTTAGCAATACCACAAGTGACCAAACACAAACCAAAATCCAAGTAATAAACAGAGCCCTATTCTAAACAGCATTATGAGGGCGATACTGCACGATATGCCCCTGCAGGCGCGCGATGTCTTCTGATGACTCAATCGAGCTGAGAACGGCACTGAGAGTCGTTTCAGAGTGACTTTCCATGGCGCGAATAATACCGTCCACGGTAGTTACAGTCGCACTAGCTAGTCGGTAATCATCTATGGTTAGTGTGAAGTTTTCATAATTTGCATATTTAATCATCGAATAACCCTTTTCGTTCCCATGACGATCAATGAAAAGGTAGTTAAATATAATCGGAGCGACTCTGCTTTGATTTGGATCAGAACAATAGGCTTAGACGACTACCAGCAACTCCTATCTAACAAACAGCCTCACCCCCTGCGGCGCGCAGCAAAGGCAGTTGCGGGCCAATACTCGGCCTATTTCTCTAGCGACCCCACCTGACTTAAAATTTCAACAGAACCGATAAAACACTGAGATCCTTGTCAAGATAGCGCTTAATAGCCGAATTATGTTACCGATACCAGCCGCCCTCCTCCTCGGCTATTTAATGAGAGACAATCGTTGCTATACCTTGCTGCTGGTCCCCGCCTTTCGTCAATGACAACTTCTTGTTATTCGATGAACAGCAAAATAATACAGAGCCTGAGAATGGTGTCGCTCAAAAATATTACATTGCGATTAAGGTAGTGCCGTCTTAGTTAGTGATTCCTTGATGCTAACGGTTTTGTGTTTCTGTCGTTGTTGACCTGTATCAATGCCCCCCCCAACTGGCCAGTTGATAATAGCCTTCGGTAGCCGTTCAGTGACTATTATGTTCTGGGCGGTACGCCGACCAAATCGCTAAAGTTAATCTATCGGCTTGATCGGATGGCTACCGTTAACAGTAGCGTGTCACTGCCGCTCGTGACATGAGCCGATGCTCTTACCCGACGTAGTTGCTGCTAGCTACTAATTATCGAAGAAGAGGATTGTTATCATGGCATTAATCGTTGACAGCATAGACGGACAGACCTTTCATATTGGTGATGATATTAAAATCACCGTCTATATCAACCAACCCGACCAAGTTAAACTGGCTATTGATTTGCCCAAAGACCTTTCAGTTTTGACCGACGTGACATCCGATAAGACTGATTATAACCTAACCATGGGCACCACTGATTGACCGAACTCTTGCGACAGGCTTGATAATAACATCGTATTCGAGCCGCTATAGAGCCCGAAGGATCACAGCAATGAACTGACGACGCTGTGGTGTGCTTTAGCAGTGTTAAACGGGATCAAAGGATAGCGATACTATTGCAATCTATATCGGCAATACCCTCTCGTTTATAGCGGCACCGTCGTTTCCTTCCAGCGCGCTCTGACAGGGCACCTTAACCTTAATTTCAGCAACAGTGTCATACGGTCTATACAACTAAGCTAGTTCTCGCGCGGTAAAATCATTGGTCTGACGAATTGAAATAACGGTCAAAATACTGGTTATTAAGCTATAAGCCAAACCGTAGTAAAGCCAACTCATTGGCGTGTTGCCGGCATTGTATGCAGTAACGATGATTACACCAATAATTAATAATCTCGTGCACTCGACCAGCATCATCTTCGAATGCTGGTCGATAATGGTACCAATAGTGACCGCCGAAAATGTCAAAATGACCATATTTGCACATCTAGCAAGATAGGACATTTCAGGAACAAGGGCGGTAAACCATAAGAAATAAACCAATAACAGCATATAGTGCAACACTACTGCGACCGTCGACACCGTTGTCAATTGCGGATTATATTTGCGAAAATTGTCGAGATTGGTCTTCTCAACGGGGTATTTTTTTGCAACGTCTGAAGGACGTGAACCGGTGCGAGACCAAAGCACTGCCACCTTGTCTCGGATGTTTTCTGTCTTGGTCGCATCGCTCACCATACTGGAAAATATGTGAATATTGGCCCACAGCGGGTTCCAGCTTTGCAGCGGCGTTCTCAACCCGTAAATCACCTTTTCATTGTCGTCTTCTTCGGCAAAGGTTCCAAACAAGCGATCCCAAATAATCAGCAAGCCGCCATAATTTTTGTCAACGTACTGCGGATTCTGAGCATGGTGCACACGATGATTCGACGGTGTTATTAAGAACCACTCCAAAAAGCCTAATTTTGGAATGTGCTGTGTGTGAATCCAAAATTGATAAACTAGATGCCCTGATGCGATAGTCACATACATATAAAGCGGAATACCTAACAGGAAACACGGTATGAAAAAAATCCAAGTTATAAATATTCCTGTGCTTGTCTGTCTCAGAGCGGTTGATAAGTTATAGTCTTCGCTCTGGTGGTGGACAACGTGAGAGCCCCAAAATATTTGTCGCTCATGACTAATACGGTGAAACCAGTAATAGCATAAGTCATAGAACAATAAGGCAAGAACCCAGTGAACAGCTGATTCTTGATCAAATGCAAATAAGGCCCATTGATTTTCAACCCTGGCAAAAACCAAAGCACCGATACTAATAAACGCCAACTTAGCCAAAGTACTTAACATGCCAAGACTCAGGCTGTTAACACTATCATTCAGACGGTACGTATTGTTCTTGCGGAAAAAACCCCAGCCTAACTCCAACACAATCGCTAATAAAAAAAACGGCGTAGCGTAACTTACGATATCCATTCTTCTCTCAATCCCGTGTTGACTACGCTAATATGGTCAACCAGTAGCTGTACCGTTTGTTTTCCGCGAAAATCATTAACATCCAGCTTATAGGCGACAGCGACATGAGTCGCCTGAGGATTCGGCCAACATTCTGTATCAACATTAAACACGATGGCGTCAATTATTTGCTGCTTGTCGTCGCCGATACCCAGCACCATTTTTAAATGTTTTTCTCCGACAATACGTTGCTGCAGCAGTGTAAAAGTACCATCAAATATCGGTTCTGGAAAATGCTGTCCCCAGGGACCACCATCGCGAAGTAATTGCGCCAAATCTAAATTAATATCGGCAGATGCCAGCTCGCCATCGCTAAAAATAATGGCCTGTAAATCGTCCTCTGTCAGCTGCCTTCGCACCTCGCGATCAAAAGCTGTCTCAAACTCATGATAGTACTGTTTTTCTAAACTCATCCCTGCGGCCATTGCATGACCGCCAAACTTACTCAGTATGTGCGGATGACTGGCAGCAACCGCATCTAGGGCATCGCGGATATGCAACCCGGGAATAGATCGGGCTGACCCTTTAATCATGCCCTCCTCGTCACTGTCAGCAAAAGCGATAACCGGGCGGTGGTAACGCTCTTTAATCCTTGATGCCAAGATACCAATAACCCCTTGATGCCAGTTACCGTTATACAAGCAAAGGCCAAAGGGCAGACTGCTCTCGTCCACATCAATATTTTGTAGCTGGTTCAAGGCCTCCTGTTGCATGCTCCCTTCGATCGACTTTCTATCCTGATTGAGATCATCCATCTGTCGAGCAATTTCGCTGGCTAGGTTTTCATCGTTAGTCATTAGGCATTGAATACCCAGCGACATATCATCCAATCGCCCGACAGCATTGAGTCGCGGACCCAGTGCAAAACCTAAATCTGAGCTAACTAGACGGTGCTCACTGCGGTTGGCAATATTCAGCAGTGATTTTATCCCCGGCCTGCTTCTGCCTGCCCTTATCCGGCGTAACCCCTGGGCGACAAGAATGCGATTATTATGATCCAGCGGAACAACATCAGCGACCGTGCCCAGTGCGACTAAATCCAAATAGTCCGCCATATTGGGCTCGTCGAGACCCTTGTCGCTAAACCAATGACAGGATCGAAGCTGCGATCGCAGCGCCGTCATTACATAGAAAACAACCCCAACACCGGCGAGATTTTTACTGATAAATTCGCAGCCCGGCTGATTGGGATTAACAATCGCGCATGCCTTAGGAAGTTCACTCCCCGGTAAATGGTGGTCAGTCACGACTACGTCAATACCTGCGCGATTAGCTTCATCAACACCGCTAATACTCGATATACCGTTGTCGACGGTTATGATCAAATCGGGAGAAAATTGTTTGGCAACCTCAACGATTTCAGGGGTCAGGCCATAACCATAGTCAAAGCGATTTGGCACTAAAAAATCAACAAATGTAGCGCCCATTGATCTCAAAGCCATAACGGCCAGTGCGCTGCTGGTGGCACCATCGGCATCAAAATCACCAACGACAAGAATTCGTTGATGGCTTATGAGCGCCTGATGAATTCTATCGACAGCTGTTGGCAGACCTTTTAGCGAATCAGGTTTTAACAACGAAGATAAATCCGTCTTGACCTGAGCATCAGAACTGACACCCCGACTACCATAAATTCGCTGCAGCAAGGGGTGAAGATGAGCTGAGAAGTGACTCGCAGGTGAGGCCGATATCCGGCGTTTTATTATTGCTTTCATCGAATAGTAAACCCCTTAAACGGGTCGGATAAAAATCCGCCTCGCTTAAGCTGTTATATTGGCAACCACAAAATCGTGAACTTGGCCGATATCATTATCTAAAACAGTAAAGCGCTCTTCATTCTGAAATAAGTCGGCCATATGATGAGGCAACTCAGGTTCTCGAGGGTAACCTGCCTTTAATGCGGCTTCGGGAAACTTTGCAGGATGCGCGGTTGCCAACGTGATCATGGGGATATCGTCGCGCCGACGCACTTTCCTGCCCGCTTCGACGCCTATAGCCGTGTGTGGATCCAACAAATATTCCGTGGCCTCGTAAACCTCAGCTATTGTCTCAACGGTTCGCTCGTCATCAACTTGATAGCTATCAAATAGCGCCTGTATGTTAGAAAACGCAGAGTCCTTCAACACCACATCTTCGCTCTGAAACCGAGTCATCAAATCGCTAACGGCGGCACCATCACGGTCGTAACAATCAAATAAAAGACGCTCAAAATTACTTGAAACAACAATATCCATGCTTGGCGAAAGAGTGTGAACTAGCGGATGTTTGGTGAAATCATTGCGACTAATGCAACGGTGTAAAATATCATTAGTGTTGGTCGCCACTATCAGCTGATCAATAGGCAGCCCCATTTTTGACGCCAAATAACCGGCATAGATATCACCAAAGTTTCCGGTTGGTACTGAAAAAGCAACGGGACGCAGTGGCCCTCCAAGAGAGAGCGATGCGTAAAAATAGTAGACAATTTGCGCCATTATCCTCGCCCAGTTAATCGAGTTAACCGCTACTAACTGGCGATCTTCTGGCAGGAAGCTTTTGTCATTAAAACTGGCTTTCACCATAGACTGGCAATCATCAAAGTTACCTTTGACGGCGACATTGTGAATATTATCCGCCAGTACTGTGGTCATTTGTCGACGCTGAACTTCTGACACTCTTTGGAAGGGATGTAATATAAAAATATCGATATTTTTACAACGCTTACACCCTTGTATTGCCGCAGAGCCAGTATCACCCGAGGTAGCCCCCATTATTACTACTTTCCGATGACTGCGTTCAAGCACATAGTCCAGCAGGCGACCGAGCAACTGTAACGCAAAATCTTTAAAGGCCAGAGTTGGACCTTGAAATAACTCCAGCACCCATTCATTTTTATCCAGTTGAACTAACGGTGCTATCGATGGGTGACGGAAATCGACATAAGTATCATCAATTAGCGCCTTTAAATCATCAGCCGGAATCGTGTCATCAACGAAGGGCTGAACAATTTTGAAGGCCAGGTCGGAATAGCTTAGCCCTGCCCAGGAAGCAATTTCCTGCTGGGAATACTTAGGTAAAGTTTCGGGAACGTAGAGACCACCATCGGGGGCCAGTCCGGTTAGCAAAACTTCTTCAAAATTGAGCGCGGGAGATTTCCCGCGAGTGCTAATATATTTCATGTCACTTTACTATTCTGTGCGGCCACAATGCGCCACTAATTAACGATAGGTGTTCTTTTAACAATATCCCTGCTTACTAATGCTTGGAACCTAACCCAGTGACTCAACTCTTATCCGAATGATTTCACCATAAATTGAGTCGAGCGCCTCAATTTCTGCAATAGCTGATACTAGCTGATGCTCTATTGACCGACTGGTAAGAATAATGAGCGGGACATGAACTTGTCCTTCCAGTGGTTCCTTCTGGATAATCGCTTCGATACTAATACCCGCATTTGACAATACCTGTGCAACGCTAGATAACACTCCGGGCTTATCCAAGGCAGACATACGTAGATAGTAGGCCGTCTCAATTTCGCCAATATCGAGTATCGGCGTATTTTTCAGCGCATCAGCCTGAAAGCCCATTAATGGAACGCGATGCCTCGGTTCGGTATCCAACATACGAGCCACATCAATGATATCGGCAACTACCGACGACGCGGTTGGCTCTGCACCAGCGCCAGGCCCATAATATAATGTTGGACCCACCGCATCACCTTTAACCAGAACCGCATTCATTACCCCATTGACGTTGGCGATCAATCGCTTCTCGGGGATCATTGTTGGGTGCACTCGTAATTCTACCCCTTGCGAGGTTTTTCGAGCCACTCCCAGATGCTTAATACGATAGCCAAGCTCCTCTGCATAGTTAACATCATCGGTCGATATTTTAGTAATCCCTTCTGTATAAACTTTTTCCAACTGTAATGGGACACCAAATGCCAGCGATGCCAAAATGGCCAATTTATGCGAGGCGTCGATTCCTTCAACATCAAAGGTAGGATCAGCCTCTGCGTAACCAAGCTGCTGCGCCTCTTCAAGCACGTCGCCAAAATCACGGCCTTTTTCCCGCATCTCAGTAAGAATAAAATTGCCAGTGCCGTTAATGATACCCGCTAACCACTCAATGCGATTACCAGCCAACCCTTCCCGAATGGCTTTGATGATAGGAATTCCACCGGCCACCGCCGCCTCAAACGCTACCGTTACACCCTTTTTATTGGCCGCCGCAAAAATTTCATTGCCATATTCAGCAATCAGCGCCTTATTAGCGGTAACAACATGTTTACCAGATTCTATCGCTTTTAAAACCAGCTCCCGAGCAACGGTGGTACCACCAATTAGCTCCACCAGAATGTCAATATCAGGATCAGTCGCCACGTCAAAAATATCGGTACTGACGGTCACGCCATCAATATCCGCCCCACGTCGCGCACCTATATGAGTAATAGTAATGTCACATCCAGCTCTACCAGAAATTTCTGCACTGTTACGCTTAAGCACATCAAATGTACCCTGACCAACAGTTCCCAGACCACAAATACCTACTTTTACCGGGTTCAAACTACCCTCTCCTACATTGAATAAAAACGATGACACATTCCGAGTGCGCATTGTATTTCAGCTGCGCTTGCATTGCCATCCCAGTCACTTCACAGCGGATTAAATACAACGCAATTTCAATAGCTTAGTGAGCGACGCATGAAAAGAGCAGCCGGTCTCAGTTGCGCCTACAATACACACCCTCGATAGTACCTAATGACGTTGTCCCGCGGCTTACTATCGTTGTGACCTGCAATCGATCTGCTCTGCTAGAACAAATGGGCCGCTGGCAAATAACTGATCCGGCGACTATCACAGAATACGAGAGCACTAGCTGAAAAAGCGACTGAGACAGCGAAGCCAATTTTGCGCCAGGCACTTCGGAGGGGGACCCCATGGGCCAGCACCATGGCGCCGCAGCGCGCGGCCGCTCATCGTGCGATTAAAACCGAACTCGGTAATAGAGCTCCGATTTTTCATTAGGCTACATGGCGAATACGCTACTTTGCCAGTGCCTGCTTTCTCTCTAACTCAGCGGCAATAGCGGGGTCAACGTCTAGACCAAGCGCATTGGCTAGCTGCAAAGCCGGCATATAACCGGGCATCAAACGCCCATCGGTGGTGATTAGCGCTGGTGTACCCGTAACACCTACCTGACCACCCAATTTAAAGTGTTCTGCAACGGGGTTGTCAGCGCATACATTGGTCGCAATACGCTCTCTTTTTTTCAATTTATTCATCGCTTCAAGCCGATCATTGGCACACCAGGCGCTGGCTATTTTCTTGTAAGAGTCTGACCCGATCCCGGCGCGAGGATAAGCAAGATAACGCACCTCTATTCCCACACGGTTTAAATCTGGAACTTCCTTATGTAGTTTTTGGCAGTAAAAACAGTCGACATCCGTGAACACCATAATGGATGCCTTGGCGGGTTTTTTCGGTGAAAAAATAATCATATCTCGCGCATCGACTGTGGCCATTAACTCCGCCCGATCAACCTCTCTAGCTTTTTCAGCCAAATTAACAAACCCTCTGTTACCCACCTGATACAGATCACCGAGCACAAAATATTTACCGTCCGCTGTTGAATACAACACAGGGCCATTACTTATCTGCACAGCATAGAGGCCGGGAATTTCACTAGCGGCTACTGTCTCTATTCCAAGCTCTGGCCGACTTAGTCTAAAGGAAGCCCTTATCGTCTCCTCTGCCGCCGAGGCTGAGGCATTAAGCTCCGACTTTTGCGCGAAGGACGGCGCCGATATCTGTACCATCGACATACCCAATAAGATCATTAGAATTCGTGAATATCGTTTCATGGTTATTTCTCTCAACATAAGGCTCTTCATTAATACCCGTTCTATCCACAACGCTCTAGCGCGAAGGACTATCCTCTGGGATGATGCTGCGCGTGCAGATCTTTCATTCGCTCTTTAGCTACATGAGTATATATTTGCGTCGTACTCAGGTCACTGTGTCCCAATAATAATTGTACCACCCTAAGATCCGCACCGTGATTAATCAAATGGGTTGCAAAAGCATGTCGCAATGTATGCGGCGACAACGACTGCCGAATACCTGCACGTTGGGCATAAATTTTAATGCGATACCAAAAGGTTTGACGTGTCATCACAGCCCCCCGCCTTGACGGGAACATTGTATCACTCATACGAGCCCCTAGCAGGGCTGGACGCCCATCTTTCATATACCGCTGCAACCAATCCAGCGCTTCTTCACCTGTGGGCACCAATCGCTCTTTACTCCCCTTGCCCATGACCCTAACGACTCCCTGATTAACACTGAGCTGCCCAACTTGTAACGTTATCAGCTCCGTCACCCTCAAGCCGGATGCATATAACAATTCAAGCATCGCTTTATCACGTAATTCCAACGGCTCGTCTGTATCTGGCGCATTAAGCAGCGCCTCTACGTCCTGCTCACTCAGTGATTTCGGCAACGGTCGGCCCATTTTAGGGCTATCAATATCGAGCGTTGGATCTAACGATATTCTCGACTCCCTCAGCTGATATTGATAAAAACCCCTTAAACATGACAGCAATCTGGCAGTTGAGCGAGCCGATATTTTTCTCATTAAACGAAATGCGAGATAAGCCTCTATGTCATTTTTTCGCACCGCAAGCATCGTCGTCTGCTGATCCAACAACCACTGATTAAATTGCATTAGATCCTGTCGATAGGAAGACAGTGTATTCTCACTTACGCCCCGCTCCATCCAAATCCCGTCGAGAAAGGCATCAATTAGCGGACTACAGTTATCCTTTTTTCTCATAGTGACTCACAACCTGCATCCAACGCCTGCGCGGCATAAGCTATTGTGACGCGCATAAAAAAAGCAGCCAATGGCTGCCTTTTTTGCTTTTGTCGGATGACCAACAATAGCTACCCTATCTCGACAATTTCTCTTTGATACGGGCGGCACGACCACTCAGCTCACGCAGATAGTATAGCTTGGCTTGGCGTACATCGCCTCGACGCTTAACTTCAATGCTGTCAACTAATGGGCTATAAGTCTGAAAAGTACGCTCAACACCAATTCCGTGAGAAATTTTACGCACGGTAAATGCTGAATTCAAAGAGCGGTTGCGCTTACCGATAACAACACCTTCAAAGGCCTGTAGACGTTCGCGAGTACCTTCTTTTACTTTAACCTGAACGACAACGGTGTCGCCCGGACCAAAGTCAGGTATTTCCTTGGTCATTTGTTCCGCTTCAATTTCCGCGATAATTTTATTACTACTCATGATCTACTCCTCAGTAATGCTGCCTAGCTTCACAGCTAGTGGTAACTCTGTACTTATATGTATCGAATAACACATACATGGGTCCAGACGATTAGTTCAAAATGTCATACGTGTTCGTTTCATCGCTCAGTCGGAAGCCGATTCAGCGATGAAACTGGCTAATAACTCTGCTTCTTCGGTTGTTAGCTCGCGACTTTCAATCAAATCACGCCGCCTTAACCAAGTACGTCCTAGCGCTTGCTTCAAACGCCATCGACGAATATTTTCATGATCTCCGCTCAGCAACACATCGGGAACCGGTCGGCCTTGATAAATTTCCGGACGCGTAAAATGTGGGCAGTCCAGTAAACCTTCAGCAAATGAATCTTCCCGTGCTGATTGCTCATGACCCAATGCTCCGGGCAATTGCCTCACTACCGCATCAATCATCACCATAGCCGCGAGTTCTCCGCCACTAAGTACGTAGTCCCCAATGGACCACTCTTCATCAACTTCACTGTCTATTAACCGCTCGTCAATCCCTTCGTATCGACCCGCGATCAAAATAATTCTTTCGCGACTACTGAGCTCTTCAACTCCGGCCTGATCAAGCTGCCGACCCTGTGGAGACAAGTAGATGACTTTCGCTGAACCGCCGCTCTTTGCCCTTGCTGCGTCAATCGCTTTTCGCAAAGGCTCGATCTTCATGACCATTCCAGGCCCACCACCATAGGGACGATCATCCACTGTGCGGTGTTTATCCTCAGTAAAATCGCGAGGATTCAAACAATCTATTGTTACTAAATCCTGTCTTACAGCTCTGCCGGTAATTCCGTGATCTGTTACGGCTGCCAACATGTCCGGAAACAGTGTAATCACATCAATCTGCATGACTGTTTACCAAGTCGAGTACCGCTAAAAATCAACAGGCCAATCTACCTGGATGAAACCTGCTTCTATATCGACATGTTTAACAACTTGATCTGGCAACCAGGGAATCAAACGTTCCTGGTCATCGATACTGCCGTCGCACTGTTTCACTGCCAACACATCATTGGCACCGGTTTCCATCATCTGATGCACCGCTCCCAATAACACACCGTGTCCAACTGGGTCGATCTGCTCGGTATCAGCATCATGCTCATCGGCGATGTTGACCGAGAAAACTTTCAGCCCTATTAAGTCTCGCCAATAAAAATCATCAGTGTCTAGTTCAGGCATTTCGCTGATGGGTATAGCAATGTCACGCTGACAATAGCCACGCGCAACCTCTCGGTCGGAAACGCCTTCAATAAGCGCTACTAAACCCTTGCCGTGGTACTTTACCTCGTCAAAGGACAAAGACTGCCAGCTTTCACCGGTACCCTTGTTACCTCCTGATAGGTAATAGGACTGATATCCTAGGATATTTTCCATAGGCTCGGTGAAGGAATGAACCTTGACCCATCCTTTTACGCCGTAAACCGCAGTTATCTTACCGATAACCACCAGCTCGGATGAATCAACCATCATCCACGCCTCAAAAAGTTATCTAGGCTACTTTAACTTCTGACAACAATTTTGCTACGCGATCAGACAACTGGGCGCCTTGGCCAACCCAATATTCAACACGCTCTTGATCGACACGCAGACGCTCTTCAGCACCGCTTGCGATAGGGTTGAAAAATCCCACTCGCTCGATAAAACGACCATCGCGAGATGTGCGGCTATCACTGACGTTCAAGTGGTAAAAAGGGCGCTTTTTAGAGCCACCGCGAGATAAGCGAATAGTTACCATACCGTTATATTTCCCAAAACAATATTATTCAAAATAAGTTGGTCCAGATGGACCAAGCTCAATAAATTCACACCTTTATCACGACTACTGCCGCAGGCCCGACGTAACATACACCCCGGAAAGGCGGCGTATTCTACGGTAAAGCCTTGCAATATGGAACCATTTCAATCGCTTTTAAGCACCAATTCAGTGACTCAGCCACATTAGTTAGCATTTTCCAAGGCGTGAGCCCTGAAAAGCAGATATTCAGTGAAAATAACTACCTTCCGGGGAAGCCACCACCGGGCGGCATCATTCCACCCATGCCACGCATCATGTTGGCCATTCCACCTTTGGTTTTCATCTTTTTCATCATCTTCGCCATCTGCTTATGCTGCTTCATCAGACGGTTTAAATCTTGGATTTCGGTACCGGAGCCCGCGGTAATTCGTCGCTTTCTGGAGCCATTAAGAAGGTCAGGGTTGCGTCGCTCGGCCGGTGTCATCGAATTGATGATCGCTTCCATCCGAGTAAACATTTTATTGTCGATTTGAGACTGTGCCATTTGCGCCATATTGCCCATACCCGGTAGCTTGTCGAGCATATCGCCAATCCCACCCATACTCTGCATCTGCTGCAACTGGTCACGCAGATCTTCCAAATCAAACTTCTTACCTTTTTTGATTTTGGCGGCGAGCTTTTCCGCTTTCTTGCGGTCCAGCTTTTGTTCCGCCTCTTCGATCAGCGACAGCATATCTCCCATACCCAGTATGCGAGAAGCAATTCGGTCGGGGTGAAAAGGGTCAAGCGCCGTGGTTTTCTCACCCACACCCAAGAACTTAATAGGCTTACCCGTTATCTGCCTTACCGATAACGCTGCACCACCGCGGCTATCTGCGTCGGCCTTAGTCAGTATTACACCGGTCAGCGGCAAGGCGTCATTAAAAACCTTCGCCGTATTTGCCGCATCCTGCCCTGTCATAGCATCTACCACAAACAGAGTCTCGACGGGATTAATAGCCGCATGAAGCTGCTTAATCTCAGCCATCATTGCTTCATCAATTGCCAGACGACCCGCCGTATCCACAATTAAGACATCAGCAAACTGAACTTTTGCTTCAGCAATAGCGCCATTAACGATATCAATGGGTTTTTGGTCATCACTTGAGGGGAAAAAAGTGGCTTCGACTTCTGTCGCCAACGTCTCCAACTGTTTGATCGCGGCAGGCCGATAGACGTCGGCACTGACCACCATGACCTTCTTCTTTTCTTTTTCTTTCAAAAATCGAGCGAGCTTGGCAACAGACGTTGTTTTACCCGCCCCCTGTAAACCGGCCATCAGAATGACTGCGGGAGGCTGCGTTGACAGGTTCAGCGACTCATTAGCGGAGCCCATCATCGTCTCGAGCTCATCGTTGACGATCTTGACGAACATCTGACCGGGGTTCAGGCTCTTACCAACATCCTGACCAACAGCGCGCTGCTTTACCGTGTCAATAAAATCTTTCACGACTGGCAACGCTACATCAGCCTCCAGCAGCGCCATACGGACTTCCCGGAGCGTATCTTTAATATTGTCTTCAGTCAGGCGAGCCTGGCCAGTAATACTCTTGAGGGAGTGGGATAAACGTTCCGTCAGGGTCTCGAACATAATTTTGCTAGTCTCTATGCTGTTTCAATCGCTATCGACATTAATCGATATGGAGTTACATCAATACAAAAGCAAGCCTCTGTTATAGGCTCTGCTGTAGACTCTGTCGGAACTTTAACGACCGTTCTCTCAGTGAAACGAAACTTCAATCGATGAAATCTCGAATATCTTCAACAAATACGCCAATGTGTTGATTTAGTAGTGGTAAACTGTTGAAGTATAACCGAGCTGAAGGGGCTAACCCAAACAGCTATTGCAAAAAATTGAATTGTTTTCATCTCACTTAGTGCAACCCTGGTTTCCGAAAATAATGATCGTCATAGCCAACACCTTAGCCATAAGCCTTTATTTGATCGCTGCAGGCCTTCAAGCAGCGCATTTACTCAACATCTCGCAGCAACCCAAGCGGTCGCTGCTGTTGTTGCTGGGGCTTGTTGCAGTATCAGCGCATGCATACAGCGCAATCCATACAATTTATGACAACCAAGTACTCGACACCAGCCTGTTCCGCGTGTCCTCCCTTATTTTTTGGTTTGTTGCCGCAATCAGCCTTTTGAGCATTTTGCGCCGTCCAACCAGCAACTTACTCGTGGCTCTGTTTCCGCTGGCAGCAGCCTCTATTTTGCTGACTTATCTTGCGCCGCCGTCAAATGCAGCCTCCACCGGTATTAGCGCAGGTCTATTCAGCCATATACTCACCTCAATTCTCGCCTACAGCATGATGACCATCGCGTTCATTCAAGCAACCGCATTGGCGCTGCAGGAACGGCACTTAAAGCATCATCATATTGGCGGCATTCTCGGCGCGTTACCACCACTACAAACCATGGAACAAGTTTTATTCGAATTGATTTGGATTGGAATGGGACTGCTGACATTGTCGCTGGTTACCGGCGTCATTTTTGTCGACGATATTTTTGCTCAACAGCTTGCCCACAAAACTTTTTTCAGCATCCTTGCTTGGTGTATTTATGCCGTTCTTCTTTGGGGGCGGCATCAACTTGGATGGCGCAGCCAAACAGCAGCAAGATGGACCTTTGGTGGATTCGTTGCTTTGATGCTGGCTTATTTTGGTAGCAAATTTGTATTAGAGCTTCTCCTCAACGGGTAAATGCAAAGACCAGAGCAACGATATAGCTATTGCGTCCCATGATTTTTTTCTTCAAGATGCCCAACCATACCCAACATAAGGAATAACGCTCGTTGAACGAGTTATCGTTAGAAGTTCT
>Ga0206127_1001588_pt1 | contig 24399 bp, 17 predicted proteins | sample Helgoland_Spring_6_FD_148646 | JGI IMG/M metagenome (GOLD analysis project Ga0206127, IMG submission 148646) | Pelagic subsurface seawater microbial communities from Kabeltonne, Helgoland, North Sea - Helgoland_Spring_Bloom_20160419_1 | ecosystem: Environmental > Aquatic > Marine > Epipelagic ...
GACTGGATGATTATTGTTGGCGTGCTGCTGATTGTGGCGGTATTGATCGACGGCTATCGGCGTATGCGTAATGAGCGTCGCGGTAATATACGCATGTCTTTGAATAGGCAGTTTTTGAATTCATCAACGGCCAATGATGATAGCCCTAGCGAGTTGCCGAACGGCGGCGCACGGCAGGTAAGTGCCACTGCATCGCAGCATGTCGATCGAGACAGTGTGCCGCCCCTTGGTGATGGTGAATTAGAAGGCGCTGATCTAGATTTAGATCAGCCTGCGCCGTTATTGATGGAGGCGGTCGAAAAGCATGAAGCTGATATAGACCGTGTGGAGAATACCCATTCCGAAGCCGAGATTGTTGATGATCACTTTGAGCTAGAACCTCCTCCGTCGCCCGAGCAAGAGTCTATTGTTGATCCTGCGGTAGCTTCGGACGTCGACGCTGATATGGCTGAATCATTTCAGCAGGTTTCGACGACGGCGGAGCCGCAAGAGGTCATTGCTATTAACGTGGTCGCTAAAGGTTCTCCCTTTAAAGGGCCGGATTTACTACATATTCTGTTAGCGTGTGATTTGCGGTTTGGCGATATGAGTATCTTTCACCGCCATGAACAGGCCAATGGCAAGGGTGCTGTGCAATTCAGTATGGCTAATAGTGTCGAGCCCGGCTATTTTGATCTCGATAATATTGATGACTTTAGCACACCGGGCGTCTGCTTTTTTCTGAGCGTGCCGGGGCCCTCTGAGGCTATAAAAGCCTTTGAATATATGGTCGAGACGGCACAGTGTTTGGTAACAAATCTTGGCGGCGAAATGTTAGACGAATCCCGCAGCGCAATGACTAACCAGACCCTAGAGCATTGCCGGCAGCGATTACAAGACTTTGAGCGTCGCCAACTTACCCATCAAGCCTGATTTGTCTATAGGCCTTACGCACGCGTATTAATTTAATGACAGAAATCTCCGATCCTAAGCAGCAAATAGAAGAGCTGCGATCAACGGTTAATTTACATAACTACCGCTACCATGCTTTGGATGAGCCAACTGTACCTGACGCCGAATACGATCGGTTGATTCGGCAATTACAGGTCTTAGAGGCTGAATTCCCCCAGTTCATTACCAGTGACTCGCCTACCCAGCGGGTGGGTGCAAAACCTTTGGCAGGTTTTAATCAAGTTCAACATGAAGCGCCCATGTTATCTCTGGACAACGTCTTTAATGCTCAAGAATTAAATGATTTCGATCATCGCGTCAAAGAGCGTCTCGGTAAAGGTGTGAAATTTAGTTACTGTTGTGAGCCGAAGCTTGATGGGGCGGCGGTAAGCTTGTTGTATCGGGATGGCAAGTTAGTGCGAGGAGCGACGCGGGGAGATGGCAATACTGGCGAAGATATTACTCATAATGTTCGGACTATACCGACTATACCTCTAGCGCTTATTGGTGAGGGTTACCCTAGGTTGCTAGAGGTGAGAGGTGAAATCTATATGCCGCGAGCCGGTTTTGACATGCTTAACAAACGCGCGCGAGCCAATGATGAAAAGCTCTTCGTCAACCCTCGAAATGCCGCAGCGGGGAGTTTGCGTATGCTAGATGCGAAAATTACCGCGGAGCGACCGCTAGAAATGTGTTGCTATAGCGTAGGTGTCATGGAAGGCGGTGACTTGGCGCCCAACCATAGCGGGATTTTAGCGCAGCTTCAGGGCTGGGGTTTTCGCATTAATAATGAAATGCGGGTCGTTGATGACGTTGAAGGTTGTTTGAAATATCACGATTATCTGTTGCGCCGTCGCCCTGATCTTCCCTATGATATTGACGGGATCGTCTATAAAGTTGACACCATTTCACAGCAGCAAAGCCTGGGATTTACTGCCAAAGGCCCACGTTGGGCAATTGCCCACAAATTTCCTGCAGAAGAAGAAATCACGACATTGCTCGATGTGGATTTTCAGGTTGGTCGAACGGGAGCCGTAACGCCTGTCGCTAGATTAGCTCCTGTATTCGTGGGCGGCGTTACTGTCAGTAATGCAACATTACACAACCGAGATGAAATCGAGCGTCTCGGAATTATGATCAATGACGCCGTGGTGGTTCGTCGCGCCGGTGACGTAATTCCTCAAATTGCAAAAGTGGTTCTAGAGAGGAGAGGAAGTGACGCGATTAAGATCGCATTTCCCGACTATTGTCCCGTTTGTGGCTCACACGTCGAGCGGGTCAAAATCGTTACTCACAGTAAAAGTGGCCGCAGAGAGGGAGTGGGTGTTGCTTATCGTTGTGTTGGCAGGCTAGTCTGCCGGGCGCAGTTGAGTCAGGCGATTATTCATTTTGCGTCTCGTAAAGCCCTTGATATTGACGGTCTTGGAGAGAAAATAGTTGAGCAGTTGGTTATCGAAGAGCGGTTAAAAAGTCCAGCTGACCTTTATCGGTTGCAGGTATCGGATTTAGCAGCGTTAGAAGGGTTTGCTGAACTGTCAGCAAAAAATCTGGTTTCAGCGATTGCCGCTCGCAGAGCAGTGCCGCTGCATAAACTAGTATTTGCACTGGGTATACCAGACGTCGGCGAAGAAACAGCAAAGGTACTCGCGCGGGTGTTCGGCTCGCTCGAGAGAATCCGTGTAGCTAAGCCTGAGCTATTGATCCAGTTGCCCGATATTGGGCGTGAAGTGGCAGGTGAAATAACAGAATTTTTCGCTGATAATCATAATGCTTTAGTGTTAGACGATCTTGTTAGTGTTGGCGTTTGTGCAAGCGATGAGTGCGATATTGCTGCTGAATATCGCGGTGGGCTATCGTTTTCACAATTAATTGCTAGTTTTAATATCAGTAATATTGGACCAACAAGCGCCGCAAGAGTGGCTGCTCACTTTGGTACCATGGCGGCACTGATGGCCGCATCCATTGATGATCTTGCGATGGTCGAAAAATTATCGGTTAAAGCGGCGTCTGGCCTTTTCGATTATTTCCAGTGCACGCAGAATCGGCAGTATGCTGAGCAGTTGGAGCAGCAATTACTCGATTTTAAAATGCACTGGAATTGCGAAAAAGGACAGACTGAAAATTTGCCGCTGAGTGGAATGACATATGTCGTTACCGGGACTCTGGAATCTATGGGTCGTGATCTGGCCAAACAAAAGTTGGAATCGCTGGGAGCAAAAGTAGCTGGTAGTGTTTCTAAAAATACCCATTGCGTTGTTGCAGGGTCGGCAGCGGGATCAAAATTGGTAAAGGCTGAGCAGTTGGGGGTCACCGTAATGGATGAAGCGATGTTTCTAGCGCTGTTGGCTGAGTTCGATGTCTAAGCTATGATGGCCTCTTTTTTCACGCTGTAGATAGGTGGTTATGTTAATTTGTAAAAATCTACTGATTCTTATCGGTATTGCTCTAGTCGTCGGATGTGCGACTCCGCCACAAAATACGGATAACATTTGTGAAATATTTTTCGAAAAAGACGACTGGTATGACGATGCCGCAGACGCTCGTGACAATTGGAATTCCCCGATCCCAGTGATGATGGCCATCATGCATCAGGAGTCGCGATTTAAGCAGAAAGCCCGACCGCCACGAAAAATGATTCTGGGTTTCATACCTGGTCCAAGGCCATCCGACTCCTATGGTTACTCTCAGGCAAAAGAGGCCACTTGGGATTGGTATACAAAAGATAGCGGAAATTATGGTGCGGATCGAGATGATTTCGGTGACGCAATTGATTTTATTGGTTGGTACAACCACGTCAGCGGCAAGAGAAGTTCAATAAAATCAAACGATCCTTATCATCTCTATCTCGCCTATCACGAAGGGCATGGTGGTTTCAATCGCCGGACGTTCAATGACAAGCCTTGGCTGAAATCTGTGGCGAAAAAGGTGTCCTCGCGTTCCAGGCGTTTCGGGACCCAGCTGAATAAGTGTGAAGAACAGCTTCAGAGTCCCTGGTGGAATTTCTGGTCGTAGGCGGACTCCTTTCAATACTCAGCATGCCTTGTCCCACTTTGTGCTTTAATCTAGGTTCTCGGTTACCGCTACTTTCTCGAGATCAGCGATGCGTAGGTCGCTTCAATATTTGTCTGTTTACTTCATATAAAATAAGCACATAGCTACTGTTATTTGTAGTTTGCTATGGTTTAATTGAGGAGTTTTACTAGACTGTTAGAAGCGCTCAAAAAAAGACAAAGAAGGCGCGAAAAAATGAACAGGCGGCAACGCGGTTCAGCATATTAATCAGCTGTAGCTAATAGACCACTGGGAAGATAGCTTTGAAACCAACAAATATAAATGATCCCGAATACTTTCACAAAGTTGTCGATTGTCAGCTTGCTTGCCCTGCGCATACCCCGGTGCCGGAATATATTCGTCTTATAGCGGCTGAACGCTACACCGACGCTTATATGGTTAATTGGGCGTCCAATGTGTTTCCTGGCGTGTTGGGTCGAACATGCGACAGGCCTTGCGAACCAGCATGCCGCCGAGGACGAGTGGACGAAGACGAGCAGCCAGTTGCAATCTGCCGACTTAAAAGAGTGGCTGCGGACAACAAAAATGATGCTGAAGTCATTGCTCGGATGCCTAAGATACCGGCCACAAAAAATGATAAGCGGATAGCATTGATTGGCGGGGGACCAGCGTCGCTGACCGTTGCTCGAGACTTGATGCCACTGGGTTATATTGTCGACTTATACGATGATCAGCCGGCAGGTGGGGGTTTTATGCGCAGCCAGATCCCATCATTCAGATTGCCGGAAACCGTATTAAACGATGAGGTTAATTATATTTTAGATATGGGCGTCATATCGCGCTTTGATACTTATGTAGATAGTCTCAAGGACATTCTAGATAAAAACTATGATGCTGTTTTCGTTGGTACCGGTGCTCCCCGTGGGCGTGACTTAATCATACCCGGACGCGATGAAGGTACCGACAACATTCATATTGGTATCGACTGGCTTTCGAGTGTGGCGTTTGAGCATATTGAAAAAATTGGTAAGAAAGTCATTGTTCTGGGAGGGGGCAATACCGCTATGGATTGCTGTCGTAGTTCGCTTCGACTAGGCTCTGATGATGTAAAAGTTATCGTTCGAAGTCCTCGTTCTGAAATGAAAGCCTCCCCTTGGGAAATCGACGACGCTGAGCGGGAAGGAATTCCCATGTTCGAGAATCATGTGCCGCTGGAATTTGTTATTAAAGAGGGCAAGCTTGCCGGAATGAGGTTCGACAGAGTTCGCGCCGAGTATGATGCTAATGGCAAACGGTCTTTGATATCGCTGGGTGAAGAGCCGGTGATGGTTGAGTGTGACGATGTTTGCATAGCAATCGGTCAGGATAATTCTTTTCCATGGATAGAGCGCGATCTTGGTTTGGAATTCGGTAAGTGGGATATGCCCGTTGTCGACAAAGAGACATTTCAGTCGACTAATCCTAAAGTCTTTTTCGGCGGTGATGCCGCATTCGGTCCTGAAAATGTCATTACAGCGGTGGCCCATGGTCATCAAGCGGCAGTGTCGATCGACTTGTTCTTGAATGGAAAAAATGTGCAGCACCGACTAGCACCGGGAGCAACGCTGGTGAGCCAGAAAATGGGTATTCATGAGTGGAGTTATGACAGTGGTGTGGTTGATGATGTGCGCTATGCGGTGCCGCATACAGAAGTAAAATTAGCATTATCCGACAGAAAGATGGAAGTAGAGCTCGGCTTCGATCCTCTTACTGGATTTGCCGAAGCCCAGCGATGTTTGAATTGCGATGCGCAAACGGTATTCACAGAAGCAAAATGTATAGAGTGTGATGCCTGTGTTGATATTTGTCCCACCGATTGTATTACCTTTACTCATTCAGGGACGGAAGCAGAATTGCGGACTCGACTAAGTGCGCCGGCAAATAACCTTGATCAAGACCTTTATATCTCAACCGACAAGTTGCCAACAGGTCGTATTATGGTGAAGGATGAAAACGTCTGCCTTCACTGCGGTCTGTGTGCCGAGCGCTGCCCTACGGCCGCCTGGGATATGCAAAAATTCATGTACGAAGTGTCTAAAGCCGGCAGCGATTCGGTTCAGCTGGGGGCGGAGCAGTGACTATGACAGCAACGAATACTATAACATCGGTAAATGATCTGGTTATAAAATTTGCCAATGTAAATGGCAGCGGTTCAGCAAGTGCAAACAACATGTTTGCGAAAGCTGTTTTTCGTATGGGCCTGTCGGTTAGCCCAAAGAATATCTTTCCGTCTAATATTCAAGGTTTGCCAACTTGGTATGAGGTTCGAGTCAGTGATAAAGGCTATATCGGGCGACGTGGTGGAATTGACATCATGGTCTGTGTAAATCCTCAAAGTATGGCGAAGGACATTCAGGAAGTATCCCCCGGCGGTTTTTTCATCTACGACAATACTAAGCCGATGGACTTAAGACTTTTGCGTAATGATATTACGTTTATTGGTTTGCCACTGATGCGCATCTGTCTTGATGAGTACAATGATGATCGGCAGCGGCAGCTATTTAAAAATGTCATTTATGTAGGCGCGTTAGCCGCACTTATTAATATTGAATTCGACGTATTGACCGGCTTGATTGCCGATCAGTTCGAAGGTAAAGAAAAATTGATCGCACCCAATATCCATGCCATGGAGTTGGGTTTTCAATATGCTCAAAAACACTATCAATGCCCGCTAAGTATCTCATTGCAACGTCGCGACAATCTGGGGGATAAAATTTTGATGGACGGTAACACCGCCTGTGGTCTCGGTGCTGTCTATGGTGGCGCGACGATGGCAGGCTGGTATCCGATCACACCCTCGACATCAGTGGTTGAGGGTTATGAAAAATATTGTAAACGATTGAGAATTGATCCGGGTACCGGAAAGAATAATTACGCAATTATTCAAGCAGAAGATGAATTGGCCGCAATCGGTATGGTGATCGGTGCCAGTTGGAATGGCGCAAGGGCTTTTACCGCAACGAGTGGCCCCGGTATTTCGCTCATGAGTGAGTTTCTTGGACTTGCCTACTTTGCCGAAATCCCAACGGTGCTGATTGATGTGCAGAGAGCTGGGCCATCAACTGGGATGCCGACTCGCACGCAGCAGTCTGATATTACGGCATGCGCCTATGCGTCGCACGGTGATACCAAACATGTGTTGGTATTTCCATCAACACCAAAGGAATGTTTTGACATGACCGCCGAGGCTTTTGATTTGGCTGAGCAGTTGCAAACGCCGATTATCATGCTGACAGATCTGGATCTAGGTATGAATGACACAATGTCTGATCCTCTGGATTGGGACGACAGTCGCCAGTACAAGCGTGGCAAGGTTTTCACAGCGGAGGATCTTGAATCAATGTCAGAGCGCTTTGGTCGCTATGTTGACGTCGACGGTGATGGAATTCCCTATAGAACTTACCCGGGTACTCATCCAACCAAGGGTTCCTTTTTTACGCGCGGTACCTCTCGCGACGAATATGCGGTCTATACGGAAGACGGAAGCGAGTACGAAAAAAATATGCAGAGGCTGTTAAAAAAATGGGAAACGGCAAAAAAATATGTGCCGGCACCGGAGATTATTATCGCAGAGAAAGGCAGCTCCATCGGAGTCTTGCACTTCGGTACGAGTACAGATGCAACGATGGAAGCTATTGACTATCTTACTCGAGATGGATTGGCCGTTGACAGTTGTAGGATTAGAGCCTTCCCATTCAATCAAGAAATAGAAGACTTTATCGATAGCCATCGGACGGTATTTGTCGTTGAACAAAATCGTGACGCGCAGATGCGCTCATTGTTGGTTAACGACTGTGAGATAAACCCGAAGCACCTAATCCCGGTGCTGAACTATGATGGTATGCCGATTACTGCGAGTTTTATACAGGGAAAAATTGTGGACTATATGGACCGCGCGAAGGTGACGCCCTTGCGGAAAGATTCAGCAAACGACAATACTGCAAACTTATAAGAGGGTGTTACCGTGAGTTATTTAAAACCAAGTTTTCGGCACCCCGATTTACCTGTCAATGATCTGGGATATACCAAGAAAAATTACGAAGGGGCAATATCAACACTTTGCGCGGGTTGTGGTCATGATTCGATAAGTAGTGCTATAACACAGGCAATATTTGAATTATCGATAGCGCCTCATAATATCGCTAAGATGTCAGGCATTGGCTGCTCATCGAAAACACCGACGTATTTTCTAGGGAACTCCCATGGGTTTAACTCCGTCCATGGTCGAATGCCGTCCGTCGCCACGGGCGCGAATATGGCAAATAGAGATATGATTTATGTGGGTGTTTCAGGTGATGGAGATACCGCATCAATAGGTATGGGACAGTTTACCCATGCGGTTCGGCGCAACGTAAATATGATGTATATCGTTGAAAACAACGGTTGCTATGGACTGACTAAAGGGCAAGACTCTGCAACTAGCGACGTAGGTTCAAAAAGTAAAAAAGGCGACCCCAATCCCTTTGAGCCGATAGACCTTGCCAGCATAGCCCTGCAGCTGGGAGCAACCTTCGTTGCGAGAAGTTTTTCCGGCGACAAAGAGCAATTGATTCCTCTTATCAAGGCGGCTATAGCTCATCAAGGGTTTGCTTTTATCGACGTTGTTTCACCTTGCGTCACGTTTAATAACAACCCGGGGTCAACAAAGGGCTATGAGTATGTTCGAGACCATCTTGCTGCAACAGGTACCGTTGACTTTGTACCAATGAAAGATGAGATCACAACCAGCTATGAAGCGGGAACATCTCAAGAGGTGACCTTGCACGATGGTTCAGTCGTTCATTTGCATAAAGCTGACAGTCGGCTAGATATCCACAGTCGTCGGTCTGCTTTGGCGTTAATAAAAGACTATAAGGCGAATGATCAACTGCTGACGGGCTTGCTATACATGGATCCAGATTCGCAAGAGCTACATGAAACGATACAGTCGTCCAATAAGCCCCTGCGCGCGCTGACTGAGTTAGATTTGTGTCCCGGCAACAAGGTGCTGACTAGTATTAATGCGAGCTTACGCTAGCACAAAGTACTACCATTCACCGGTGTTTTTCATCGACAGCCAGGGCTCCATCGGTTCCAGCGATCCATCTTTCTGTAGCAACTCTACGGAAACGTTGTCTGGGGAGCGTATAAAGGCCATATGGCCGCAACGTGGTGGACGGTTAATAGTGACACCGGCGTCCATCAGCGCTTGGCAAGTCTCGTATATATTATCGACGCGATAGGCCAAGTGGCCAAAGTTACGTCCTCCCTCGTACCCTGATTCGTCCCAGTTATAGGTCAATTCTAGTGCGGGACCGCTGTTATCCTTAAAACTGTCCAGATCTTCCGGAGCACAGAGAAAAACTAGCGTAAAGCGTCCGGCTTCATTTTCGTAGCGGTTGGCTTCAATGAGCCCTAGATGATCGCAATAGAATGTTAATGATTCCTCTAGATTGCTGACCCTGACCATGGTGTGAAGATAGCGCATAGTAATTCCTGAAAGTTGAATGTGTATGTCCGTAAGTAGACATCTTCATTACAATAATATTAGTAGCCAAAACTATCAATAAAAGTGTCTAATGGGAAAGGTTAAAAGTCTGACCATATGACATCAGATATGACTAAAAAGCAGTTTGCTACAATAATAGGAGAAGGTGTATGCGAGTTTATGACAAGTTTTATATTAACGGCGAGTGGGTTGATCCTGTTGTTGCCAAATCAATGGATGTTATCAATCCAGCGACTGAAGAAGTATGCGCGACTATTTCAATAGGGTCTTCTGCAGACGTTGATAAAGCTGCGATTGCTGCTCGGGCGGCGTTCAATACGTTCAGTCAAACCAGCAAGCAGGAACGGATTGATCTACTGTCCTCTATTTGTGAGACCTACCAAAAATATTACAACGATATTGCAGATGCGATATCTGAAGAGATGGGTGCACCTACTAAGTTGGCCGTGAATGCGCAGGCAGCGATGGGTATCGCCCATATGTCGACGGCGTTGGAAATCCTCAAAAGCTATGAGTTTGAAGAGACTGCTGGAAGTAGCTTGGTCTTTAAAGAGCCCATCGGTGTCTGCGGTTTAATCACACCTTGGAATTGGCCGGTCAACCAGATCAGCTGCAAAGTGGCTCCCGCTCTCGCCGTAGGTTGTACCGTTATTCTTAAGCCATCTGAAGTTGCGCCGTTGTCCGGTTATCTCTTCAGTAAGGTGCTACACGAAGCGGGTGTGCCAGCAGGTGTTTACAATATGATCAATGGCGATGGCCCTGGGGTAGGTACAGCGCTTTCCTGTCATCCCGAAGTTGACATGATGTCCTTCACCGGTTCGACGCGAGCCGGCGCGCTGGTTGCACAAAATGCGGCACCAACGGTCAAACGAGTGACACAGGAGCTTGGCGGTAAGTCACCGAATATTGTTTTAGCAGACGTTGATCTGGAAGCAGCGGTAACTCGCAGTATTATGAGCATGTACACCAATACCGGTCAGTCCTGTAATGCACCATCGAGAATGTTGGTACCTGCTGATAAAATGGACGAAGCTGCAGCACTTGCCGCGAAAGTCACTGCAAGTGTTGTTGTTGGTGATCCTAAAGCTGAAGCCACTACGATGGGCCCAGTGGTCAGCGAAGTACAATTTAATAAGATCCAAAGTCTTATTCAACAGGGGATCGATGAAGGCGCTACGTTGGTTTGTGGTGGCGTCGGTCGTCCAGACGGTATTGATAAAGGTTTTTTTGTTAAACCGACCGTCTTCGCCGGGGTTAACAACAATATGACAGTAGCCCGGGAAGAGATTTTTGGCCCGGTGTTAACCATATTGCCTTATGACAGTATTGAAGAGGCTATCGAAATTGCTAACGATACGCCTTATGGTTTGGCGGGATACATCCAAGGTGATGACATGGAGCAAGTGAGAGCTGTTGCTTCTAAGATTCGCGCTGGGAATATTAACGTCAACGGACAGTCGGGAGACTTGAATACGCCCTTTGGTGGATACAAGCAGTCTGGCAACGGTCGTGAATGGGGCGCTCACGGATTTACAGATTTTCTGGAAATCAAAGCGGTCAGCGGCGCTAGCTAGCCAACGACACTGCGGCTATTCATCGTAATAGCCGCAGTTTTCCCTTCCTCGTCCCTTCAAAAACCGCGTTAGCCTTTATCGCGATTCCGCTTAGTATATTTGGTTGCTACCGCTTCTAATGGATTATCTGGCCATGGATGTTTTGGATAGCGCCCCCTCATTTCCTTTTTAACGTCGTGGTAGCTCGTTTTCCAGAACCCCTCCAGATCCTGAGTCACTTGCAGCGGGCGTCTTGCTGGTGATAATAATTGAACGATGAGTTTGATATTCCCTTCGGCGATAGTTGGCGTGCTTCTACAGCCAAACATTTCCTGTAATTTTACATTCAAGACGGGCGATGTTTGGCTGTAATCGATGCCGGCTTGGTGGCCCGATGGTACGGTTATCGTTAATGGTGCCAGTGCGGTTAGTTGCTGAGGTAGGGGCCAAGGCAGTAGTGTATTGAGAATTGCCTGCAGATCAAGTTTGTCAAAGTCACTGCGTTTGCCGATTTTACTCAAAAAGGGTGTCAGCCAATGTTCTAACGACGCCAGCAGGTGCTGATCGCTTACATCCGGCCACGGGCTTCGAGCCTTGTCATTACTGCTGCTATAGATGCGCCTCAATAATGTTACTCGAGCCTGCCACTGACGTGTCGATTTCGTCCACGGTAAAATGTTCAAACCCCGTTTTTGGATATGGGTAACGATGGCATTAATTTTCGATTCAAGTGTAATATTTTCCAGACGTTCTTTTCGCAGTACAATTGCCCCGACTGCATGGGTTTTCTCTGCGCTAAAGCGGTCAGTGTTTTCGTCCCAGTGAATGGAGGTCGAAGCATTTATCAAGTAACTGAGAGCACCATCAAACAAATTGATATCCAGCGGACAAGCAGAATAGATTCGATCAGTGTTGTTACTCTGTGGGGTTTTCTGAGTCTGAGTACTACCGACTACTTCAGCGGCTGATAACCACTCATGTCCACAGCATGGATCAGCAAAGTCTATTATTGCTGTGCGGCCGTTGCTCAATAAATACTGATTACTGTGGGCTGATTTTCGACGGGCAATGCGGTCAGGATAAGCGCAGGCTAATAAATATCCGGCAGCATTTTGCTCAGCGATAGCGTTAGCATCAGAGTCGTTTTCTGAGCAGCTCTCGTCTGCATCCGTCGACAAATCAGACAGTAATTTTTCAAATAGTAGTGCCTGTCGCTGTGCTCGCTGCTGCCATGATCGAAATTGTTTTTGGCAGTGTGATGTTCCCTGCACTATTGCGATCTGTGTTGTTATATCCGTATCAAAACGATTAGAAAGCGGGCTGCGGTCGGTCAGTAATACGGCTAGCGCTGCCGCAACTTTTTGCTGATTAATAGTCCGGCTGCGAAGTAACATATGAGCGAGACGAGGGTGGATCGGTAAAGAAACAAGTTGTGTGCCATGGGGTGTCAAAACCCAGTGGTCTAGCGCCGGCTCATTGTCTGTTAGAGCTTTTTGCTTATCATGTTGTTGTATTACCCCCAGTTGTTTCAGTAAATCTAGCGCCTGTGAGAGGGCTCCTCGTGGCGGTATATCAAGCCAAGCCAATTCCTCCGGCTCATGGATTCCCCAAGCGAGCAGCTGCAGAGTCAAACTGGCAAGGTCGGCTTGCAGGATCTCGGGAGGGGAATGCCGTGGAAGCAGTTTTTGTTGCTCCTCGCTCCAGAGCCGAAAACACTGCCCGGGTTCTAATCTTCCGGCTCTTCCCATCCGTTGAATACTGGAGTCTTGACTGATGGAATTAGTTTGCAAACGAGTCATCCCAGTCGCGGGACTAAATATCGGTTGTCGACATAATCCACTGTCTATGACGATGGTGATCCCTTCAATGGTTAAACTGGTTTCAGCGATATCGGTAGCAAGAACGATCTTTCGAGCCCCTCGCTGCCGGTCGGCTTGCGAAAGCGGCTCGATGGCTTGCTGCTGCAGAGCGAACGGTAGGGCGCCGTATAGCGGAAATATGTGTAGTAGCGAGGACTGTGAATCAGAGAGCGATGCAGAAAACCGGCCACTGACATTATTGATCTCTTTATAACCGGGTAGAAACACCAGAATATCACCCTCTAGTGTGTTGGTGATTTCTATCAAGGCCAGCACGGTTCTCTTAATAATATCCTCGTGTTGCTGTTTTCGAGCCCCGTAATGAATAGCGACCGGATATTGTTTTCCGAGACTACTAATAATGGGCGTAGCAGCAGTGTCGGTCGGATCTTCCCGAGCACTATCGAGTAGTGAGGCAATGGCGCTACCGTCAAGTGTTGCAGACATAATAAGGATTCGAAGTGGGTTACTAGCATCTCGAAAGATTTCCCGGCCTTGCAGTGCGAAAGCCAAGCCTAGGTCGGCGTCCAGACTCCGCTCATGAAATTCATCAAAAATAAGCAGGCCGATATCAGCAAGTGAAGGGTCTTGTATCAGCATTCTTACCAGAATTCCTTCAGTGATGACTTCGATACGGGTATGTCGGCTGACTTTTGTTTCTTGCCGAACCCGATAACCAACCGTTTTCCCAACCGGTTCATTCAGTAGCGAAGCCATTCGTGTTGCAGCTGATCTAGCGGCCATTCGCCGCGGCTCGAGCATAAGTATTCTCTGTTGACCGAGCCAATTTTTTATTGGTTTGTCACTCTGATGCTTCAGAATAGAGAGGGGGACCAGCGTTGTTTTACCTGCGCCGGGTGGCGCTTCAAGAACAAGTTGCAGGTGCTGTTCGAGGCTCAGGTCAATGTTCGTGAGAACGTCTGAAATAGGTAGTTCGGGTAGCTCGGGAACAATGCTCACAATACGCTCGGCTTTATCTTAATGGGAGCATGTTATCAGTAAAAAGCTCGAGATCATCAGAGATATTGCTCCTAAAGACTGTCTTTGGTGGGCTTTTTCCAGTGTGTTTTGACTCCTACCCTTTAATTAAAGGCACTTTTTGCGGCGCGATGGAATTAATATAGGGTAAACTCCACCCTGTGATTTTTTCGACAATGACAATGACAATGAGACGATTCAATGACTGTTAGTGCGATTGGAATGACGGGAAGTGCGCAGAGTGACCTGGTTCTTGCAATGGGCTGTAACCAACAATGGCTGGACGTTGTTGATGGTGCGCTCGTTAATATAAAGGATAAATGCAGCCGCGATGGAAAATTAATGGCGGGATTGCTCGAACAGTATCAATTAGTCAGTTATGACCTGGCCTTTTGCGTAGCAGAATTGCAGGCGGCAAAGGTGATGATACATTACGCAGAACAGGCCGATGGGCTTGATGACCTCGCTGCTGTAACAGCATTAATCTTTGTCACTGAGGCTGCCCAGTCGGTGTTCCAGAGGCTGCTAGTGCGGGCTGAGGATCTCGGTCTGGATCGAGAGATTATCATGGCGGGGTATATGCATGAGAACCAGCAGGCATTAATAACAACCTATTTAAATGCTGCCACGTTAGCATCATTGGGTGCTGATATATTGGATCGCAGCAATATGCAGCTACCCGCATTACTGGGGGAAGAAAAAGAAATGGTTCGGGAGAGTTTTTCACGCTTTTCGACCGATATTGTTATGCCACTAGCAGAACGCATACACAGGGAAGATTTGGATATTCCCGAGGAAATACTCAAGCCTGCGGCAGAATTGGGATGTTTTGGTAGTAGTATTCCCGAGCGGTTTGGCGGATTAATGCCGGATGATCGCGACGACAGCTTAGGGATGATTGTTGTTACCGAAGAGTTATCTCGCGGTTCTTTGGGCGCTGCTGGAAGCTTAATTACTCGTCCTGAGATTGCAGCAAGAGCGTTGCTCAAAGGAGGTACACCGGCACAACAGCAGCAATGGCTGCCAAGGTTGGCAAGTGCTGAAACTCTGTGTGCTATCTCAATTACTGAACCTGATTTTGGGTCAGATGTAGCGTCTATATCTCTTAAGGCGACACCGACGGAAAACGGCTGGTTACTCAACGGCAGCAAAACTTGGTGCACGTTCGCCGGTCAGGCGGAATTGTTGGTAACGCTGGCACGAACCGACACCGATAGCGGTCTAGGATTTAAAGGTTTGAGTATGTTTCTGGTTGAAAAACCAGCGTTCTCTGGTCACCAGTTTGATTACCAGCAGCCGCAGGGGGGGCGTCTTATCGGTAAGTCTATTTCGACCATTGGATATCGAGGGATGCACTCTTTTGATTTATTTTTTGAGGATTATTTTGTTGCCGAAAACAATCTGGTTGGCGGCGAAGAAGGAAAGGGTAAAGGCTTTTATTTCACCATGGCGGGACTTTCCGGTGGTCGTATTCAAACGGCAGCGAGGGCCACTGGAGTTATGCAGGCGGCATTTGAGCAAGCGGTAAGTTATGCCAGGGAACGAAAGGTATTTGCTAAGCCCATCGGTGAATATCAGTTAACTCAGGTCAAGTTGGCGCGGATGTTGGCAGCCATAACAGCATCTAGGCAGTTCAGCTATGCGGTCGCCAGAATGATGGACGACGGTAAAGGGCAAATGGAAGCGAGTTTGGTCAAATTGTTCAGTTGCAGATCTGCGGAATGGGTTACCCGAGAGGCGATGCAGATTCATGGAGGTATGGGTTATGCTGAGGAGACTGCGGTGAGCCGGTATTTTGTTGACGCGAGGGTATTGTCAATTTTTGAAGGGGCTGAAGAGACATTAGCCTTAAAAGTCATAGCACGAGATTTAATCACCAATGCGTGATTGATAAATCACGGTGGTTATCGGCTATCGGCCGATTATCAACAAAGAGAACAGAGTATGCAAAAAATACTGGCTGGTATGAGAGTTGTTGAAGGTAGTGCATTTGTTGCGGCCCCATCTGGCGGTATGACATTGGCGCAGCTTGGCGCTAAAATACTGGCTGGTATGAGAGTTGTTGAAGGTAGTGCATTTGTTGCGGCCCCATCTGGCGGTATGACATTGGCGCAGCTTGGCGCTGATGTTATTCGGTTTGATCCCATTGGTGGAGGCATAGATTATCGTCGCTGGCCGGTGACTTCAAGTAATCAAAGTCTTTACTGGCATAGTCTCAATAAGGGCAAGCGTTCTATTGCAGTAGACTTCAAACGAGAGGAGGGGAGGGAGTTATTAACCCAACTAATTACGGTTCCCGGTGATGACGCAGGGTTATTTTTGACCAATTTTCCGGCCAAAGGCTGGTTAGCTGACGAATCTCTACGCCAGCATCGGCAAGACCTTATTTATCTCAATTTGACCGGCGATCGTCATGGTGGCAGTGCGTTGGATTATACCGTTAATTGCCAGGTTGGGTTTCCACAGTTAAATCAATTTGATGATAGCGGTGGTGAGCGGCCTCTTAATAATCCGTTACCCGCATGGGATGTTATTGCTGGGCAGCAAATTGCACTGGGCATATTGGCCGCCGAGCGACACCGCGGTTTAACGGGTGAGGGACAGTTTATAAAACTGGCTCTGGCTGATGTGGCGCTGGCTACCGTTGGCAATTTGGGCTACATCGCGGAAGCAACAATTAATAATCAGCCCAGAGAGCCTATGGGAAACCACATCTATGGAACCTTCGGGCGCGATTTTTGTTGTCGCGATGGTCACAGAGTAATGATCGTTGGGGTTAGTCCTAACCAATGGCGATCAATTGTTCGCGCCATGGGCATTGAGGGTGCAGTTACATCACTGGCGGCTGATAAGGGATTAGATTTTTCCAGAGAGGGAGATCGGTTTAAGGCTCGCACAGCGCTTGCTGCATTGATTGAACCTTGGTTTGCTCAGAGAGACTTCGCAGACGCTAACAAGTTGTTGGACGAACACAATGTGTGCTGGGGAAAATATCAGTCGGTCAATGAATTAGTGGATATCGACCCTGAATGCTCGGAGGACAATCCATTGTTTAGCACTGTAGAGCAACCAGGTATCGGCAAATACCTGATGCCGGGTAGTCCTCTCTATTTTGGCGCTGTCTCGAGAGAGACGGTCGTTGCTGCGCCAGCGTTAGGTCAACACACTGATGAAATCCTTCTGGACACCTTGGGGCTTAGCAGCGGTGAAATAGGTCGATTGCACGATGCGGGTATCGTTTCCGGTATAACGAACAATTAGCCGCAGAGTCGCAATTATTTGACTAGTGCCGGTAATCTCTGCTGGTATTTCGAGATCGTGAAAAATCAGCTTGAGGACGGCGTGACTTTACATTGTCATTATTGATTATTTCGATGTACTCTAGTGCCCCAGTGGGACCTAGGATGCCAACACTCAAGGTAAAATGAGTCAGTAATTAGGGGCTGGCACTATAATGGTGTCGTTAGTCCATATTGACAGGATACTGCTAAAATCATCGGGGACATGACATGGCCGAATATTTTAAATCGGGACAATTGCGTGAAATTGAAGAAAAAATGGCCACAGCCACATCTTATGAAGATTGGAAAGAGGCGGCCTTAGAGCATGATGCTATCTCAGGCAGTGAAGTGTGGAAACTCCGCGAAAAGTCAAAAGGTTATGATTATGTTGAAATCCGATCACGCCTGAGCCAGCTTAAAGAATTGCGTAAAGCTGGTGATGACATGGGTCTATTGTTTGCTCTCAATGAGGGGATTCACGGCAACATGGGCGGCATGGGCAGAGCCTCCATGTACGAACGTGCTAAATTTGGCACTAAAAAATTGATCGCAGACTATGTCGACGAATTAGTCGCCAGCCTGCAGCATATTTCTTCATTACCCGAGAATGAAATATCTTGGGAAGATAAGATGGACTTTTTTGATCGCGCTAGTCACTGCTTCGGGCGCTCTGCGCTGATGTTAAGCGGTGCGGGTTCATTGGGTCATTTTCATACCGGCGTCATTAAAGTCCTTGTTAAAAACCATCTGCTGCCGACAGTTATTTCAGGATCCAGTGCAGGTTCAATGATGGCTGGTTTGCTGGGTACTCATACTGATGAAGAGCTCGTGACATTGTTAGAAGAAAACGATGTTCTTGGCTTCGGTCAAGAAACGCTAGATGATAGTCAGGCGGGTGGGATGCGCCCACAAGTGGATATTGCGACGGTTCAGGCGATGTTGGCGCAAGCCATTCCAGATTTGACATTCCAAGAAGCTTATGAAAAAACGGGTCGACAAATAAACGTGACTATAGCGTCAGTTGAGGAACATCAGAACTCTCGCTTGATGAACGCGATGACCTCTCCCAATGTATTCATTCGCACCGCTGTTATGGCGTCGTGTGCGGTGCCTGGAGTTTTCCCTGCGGTAAAACTAATGGCAAAGAATGTTTATGGGGAGGCTCAGCCATATCTTCCAAACCGCAGTTGGATTGACGGCGCTGTGACGGATGACTTACCTGCAAAGCGCTTGGCGCGACTTTATGGCGTAAATCACTATATTGTCAGTCAAGCCAATCCGCTCTCTTTGATGTTGTTAAACTACGATAAGGATTTGCCGGTCCCGCAAAGTTTGAAAAACTTTTGGCGTTCTATAAGTAAAGAGTTAGTGCGCGGTGGCGAGGCGCTCAGTCGTCGCTATTTGCGTGATTGGCCAGAGGTGGGGCGAACAATGAACATGATCTCCTCACTGTCTGCACAGGAATATACGGGTGACATTACAATCATACCCTCATTTAGCTTTGTGGATCCGCGTAAGCTACTGGGACAGTTGACGGTGACAGAAATTGAAAATTTAGTTGAAGAAGGTGAACGGTCTACCTGGGGGATGTTAGAGCGGATAAAAATTCAGTCAAAAATTGGTAGAACATTGGATGTCATTCTTGATCACCATGCTGATCACGACGTTCGTAAAATCTATAAGAATAAAGGCTTACAGCGCAGTGCAAAAGCTGGCTGAAGGTAAGGAGTAGGATGCTGGCCCATGTGGCCGGCGTAGGTCGCCGAATACCCATAGGCGGTAACCGCGCCAGTAATTATCAAGGAATTATTATTATGAGTGATCCAAATGCAACGCCTCCAGTGGGTAATCAGCATCGCAATGATATGTACGGAAATATCGAATCGCGAAGCGAGTCAGACGAAGGTGTATCTAAACCGATACCGGCAGCAACCGTAGTATTGCTGCGCGACGGAGATGATGGCGTTGAAGTATTAATGCTGCGCAAGAACTCGAAAATTACCTTTGGTGGCATGTGGGTTTTTCCGGGAGGTAAAATCGACGCAGATGACTTTGAAGACCCTGACAATGCATCGGGATCGCATGATCAACTGCAAGCTGCGGCTTATGCAGCGGCAGTAAGAGAGACCAGTGAAGAAGCAGGGATTGATGTCAGCGCAGATAAATTTGTTTGGTTTTCACACTGGACTCCACCACCTGGCCCCCAAAAACGTTTTGCTACGTGGTTTTTTGCCGCACATGTGACCGACGAACACCGCGTTGTCATTGACGACGGAGAGATTAAGGCTCATGCCTGGATTAATCCCGCTGTAGCATTGGCAAGGCATGCGGCGGGTGAGTTAGATTTAGTGCCGCCGACCTGGCTTACCCTGCATCATATTGCCCAACACAGTCCTTCAGTGTCTGTTATTGAACATTTTCAATCACGAGATCCGAAGGTCTATACCACTCGAGTGGTTATGAATGCCGACAGTAACCGCGTGGCGTTATGGCATGGCGATGCCGGTTACGAGCACTGGGAAGCGGGTATTGAGGGTGAGCGGCATCGTCTGGTGATGGATAACAATTCATTTGTTTTCGAGAATACGGTAGAAAAGTACTAGCGCCTATTGGTATTTAGATAGCCTTTGCCGGCAGCCAGGAAGTAGAGTTTTTGCAATCTGGCAAGCCCCTAAATGTTAGTTCTCGAGTTTTGCCTTAACAACGAGCGTTCCTGCCATTTTATCGTGCCATCCCTGTTTTTTTGAGTCGATCGCAACCCACACAAAGCCGAGCATGAAAGGAAGTATCGAAATATAGTAGGCGAAATATCGGCCTATCAACTGTTTTTTCGTGGGTTTCTCCCCGGTCTTCGCGTCAACAATTTTAAGATGGAAGATCATTTTTCCGGGGGTTGATGATTTGTACATCCAAAAAGCTATGATTGCTAAAGCAGGAATGAAATAGTTTAGGATTAGATTCTCGGCGGTGGGAAGGGTTGAATCGCTGATATTATGCATAGGTTCGCCAAGCAGTAAAATAAAAGGGGTGATGACAGCAAGAATCAACACGGAATCAATCACGGTTGCGGCAACACGGATCCAAAAACCTGCACAGTCTGGATGTTGCATAGCTATCTCCGGTTATTTGGCGATTGGGGTGTTGGATATTCTGCTACGTTTTCTGTTTGGAAGCCCATATAGCCAGTTTATGGCGAATAGATTGCTGCGAAACTTGCTCTTCAGGCAGCGGTTGCATTAATTTGTCATGAACAAGCAATCTATAAATGTATTCGATTTTTTCATTGGCGGAGTCAGTTTTTTCAAACTGAACGGCACCTCTTTTTTCGCCATAGATCATCCCCAGAGCAATGGCTTTTTTGATCAGCTCTTTTTCATTTTTCAATTTCTTCATCAAGAGGCCCGCGTTATTACTGGTGTTGTGTTGACGATAAACACAGTGTAACAGCGAAGCTATTTATTACTGCAATTAAAACCATTTTTAGAAAATTGTTAGGCTGAATTAATTGAATCTCTGGCGGATAAGCGATTTCTAGCCCTAGGTTCTGGAGCCATAGTTGCAAGCCTGTTACAGTTGTAAGGTTGTTATTCAAATCTTAATGGAGTTGGTTGGTTGTGAGGATAGCTGTAATCGGTGCGGGTGCTGCGGGTTTGGTAACTGCACGAGAGCTCAGTCGTGGCGGTCATGATGTCTCTGTTTTTGAACAGTCTGACCGCGTGGGTGGTGTTTGGATTTTTGAACCCATCCCAGAAGACGATGCAATGGGTCTGAAGCCCAGCAAAGCGGTATTCTCGTCAATCTACGATTCGCTGCGGACAAATTTACCGCGTGATCTCATGGCATTCCAGGATTATACCTTCGACTCCATGGGCGGCGGAGAAGACGAATGGCAGCGATATCCTCACCATTCGAAGGTTCTGACATACTTAGAAAACTTTGCTGAGAGCTTCGATATTACATCTATGATTCGTTTTCAGCGTACAGTCTCTCGAGTCGAAAAATTGGACGCTGACTGGGTTGTCACCAGTGAACACGTACAATCTGGAGAAATCGAGCGGCAGCGTTTTGATGGTGTGGCTGTGTGCAGTGGCCATTATTCTAAACCTCGAGTTCCAGTCATTGCCGGAGTTGATACATTTTCTGGTAAGCTCATGCACAGTCATAATTATCGAAGTCCGGCGGAGTTTGCTAACAAGCGAGTGGTATTGTTAGGGACAGCTGCATCTGGCGTAGATATCGCAAGGGAAATAGCGGCTGTGTCTGATCAGGTCTACTGGTGCGGCAATACATTCTCGCAAGTTTCATATGATGAGCAAAGTGGTTTGCATCGGTATCCAACCCCTTTAGCGTTTGATGGGGCGGCGATTCGCTTTCAAAATGCCCCCGCTCTGGAAAATGTGGATTATTTTATTTACTGCACGGGTTACCAATACCAATACCCTTTCTTGCAAACCAATCTTGTTAACGTTGTCGACAACTGGGTGAGCCCTCTATACCGCGATATTGTTGCACCAACCGACACCACGCTAGCTTTTATTGGTTTACCGTTTCAGGTTATTCCCTTCCCTCTGTTTGAATATCAGGCTAAATGGTGGGTTAATATGCTGTCGGGGACCAAGTCACTACCGTCAGTAAAAGCCATGATGATGGAAATAAGCGGTAAGATTGCTGCGCAGAATGAAGCCGGTATTAAAACCCATCATCGACATAAATTGGCAGAAAAACAGTTCGACTATTTTGATAGCTTGGCGGCTGATTGCGGAGAACCACCGGTGGCTGATTGGATAAAAGCATTAGCGATAGAGACGTTGCGATCACATGCGGAAAATCCGGGAAAATTTCGAGAAACAGCACTAGTGGGTCAGGGACCTACGGTAGTCAGAGTGATAGAAAAGCAAAAGGAAGAATAAAAAATTAGCAAACATACTTGCTTAACTTCATTAATGAGAAAAGAGAAAACTATGGAACGAAGAAAATTTAAGCCGTTTGGCGAGCTCAGTGCTTTGACTTTGGGCGGTGGTGGTTTGGGTCAAGTTTGGGGAAAAACGTCAAGGGAGGAAGCCTTGGAGACGGTGGCAATGGCGCTCGATCACGGCATAAATCATCTGGATGTCGCGCCGATGTACGGCAGGGGTGAGGCAGAAAGTGTCGTTGGGGAAGCGCTGAAGGGCAGAAGTGTAGAGGATCTATACATAACGACTAAGTGTCAGATAGGGACCCCTGCGGATCACAATGTTTATGAAAAGCTGAATGCGTCGTTGACCCAAAGTTTTAAAAATCTGGGTATGGAAAAAGTAAATTTGTTGCTGATGCATTCGCAGCTGATTGAAGATGATTACGAAATGTTTCGATTTAATGAACATAGAGAGAAAAATGCGACAACGTTGAGTTGTTATTTTGATGAGGTTATTCCTGCCTTTGAGCGGTTAAAAAAAGAGGGTAAAATCGACCACTGGGGAATTGGAGGAATAGGGCAGAAGGAGGCTTTACTGACTGCGCTTAATCATGAATCTCCGCCAGCAGCCGTCCAGTGTATTGTTAACCCCCTAAATTCTGCAGGGGCAATCGCCTATGTGTCAGAAACATTTGACCCACTAGTTATTCTGGAGGAATGTCAAAACAAAGACATACCGATCTTGGCAATAAGGGCTGTACAAGCGGGTGCTTTAACAGCGGCAATGGATAGACAACCACACGCATCAGGGTTCGATGCCAAAGATTTTGATGACTTTTTGAAGGCTGCACCTTTTCGACAATTAGCTGAAGAATGGGGAGAGTCGCCAGCGAGTCTCGCCCATCGGTATGCATTGAGTGTTCCCAAGGTGAGTTCGGTTATTTTAGGCGTAAAAAATAAGACTGAATTGGAGGAATGTCTGAAGGCAGAAACAATGGGCAAACTAAGCGCTGATCAAACAGTAGCGTTGGATAATCTATTTTATCAGCAATAGAGCGTTGGCAACTCTTAGAGTTCGTTTGCATCGGTCTGGGAGACAGTGTCGGGGTGAGAAAGGCAGGGCGCTGAGTCTTAACTTTAACTGTTGTCCTTTTCGCCCACGGCAGGTCTGAGGCAGAGGCACTAGACAAAAATTCCAAAATTGGTTGATAATAATAAAGAAATTCGAACAATACATAGGAGTAGTGCGGATGAGCAATTTCAAGACAGTTATCCTTTTTTTTATGGCTGTTTTATTTTTGGTGCCGGCGGCAGTTCATGCTGAGGAAGAAAAGCCTGCGTGGTTGCAACCGGAGGTCTTAAAATCGGCCGTCGCTATTAATATGACAGACGAGCAGAAGCCAAAGTTCCAAACGGCCATTACGGCTTACCTAACTGACTTGCAAAAATCGTATAAAAAAATTCTACGTGGCCGTGACACTACTGATCTGCAACGAAAGATTAAGCGGATGAACAAGAAGTTGACGAAAAAAATGGACGACTCCATGGCAGAGTTCTTGAGCGAACAACAGATGCCAAAATATGAGCTGTATCGAGATGCTCTTATTAATGCGATGAAACCCTAATTTTTCGACATTATTTTCTGGAATCTTCAGGGTGAAATTAAGTCAGTGTTGAATGATTGGAAAGGTCATCGTATTTAACCAAAGCATGCGTAGGCAAAGAAATTATCTGTTAACCCCGTTGTTTGATGCGTTACAGTTAAAGACGATTAACGCTGTAGCATCAATTCCGTTGGATAAGCTACAGTGGTTTTGTGCATGGCAGGCTTGTTGGGTTCTGTATAAGTAGCTCTGCCATGTTTAAAGAATGCTGTGAAAACGTTCGACGAAACTGACGTCAACAAGTTTCAAACCTTGACCCGCTTTGCCTGCTGTTGACGATACTCGCTCGGCGTCATGCCGCTCCAGCCTATAAATGCTCGGCGAAAATTGACCGTTTCAGAATAGCTCAGCAAGTGTGCTATGTCGGCAACGGTTAAATCAGTTTTGGATAAATATTCTGTAGCCATTAAGTATCTAACCTCCTCGAACAGGGTTCTAAAACTGACCGATTCTGTTTTCAGCCTGCGCCGCAGGGTGCGTTCGCTCATATTCAAGCGCTCTGCCACCTGAGATATATTGAGGAAGTCACCGGCGGATTGGAGCAGTAAACGCCTTACCTCGGTTGTTATCTTGTCGCCACTAGTGAGGCTTTGTAATATTCCCTCGCACTGCTGATGAAACACAATATGATCGGCAATATTGGCGGTTTTGACCGGAGTATCGAGAAGATGTTGCGGCAGAAATAATTGATTGCGTTCCGC
>Ga0206127_1001596_pt1 | contig 24337 bp, 23 predicted proteins | sample Helgoland_Spring_6_FD_148646 | JGI IMG/M metagenome (GOLD analysis project Ga0206127, IMG submission 148646) | Pelagic subsurface seawater microbial communities from Kabeltonne, Helgoland, North Sea - Helgoland_Spring_Bloom_20160419_1 | ecosystem: Environmental > Aquatic > Marine > Epipelagic ...
ACGCAATGCTGCAAGACTGTCGTATGGCAATTTCGCATCGAGTTCAGCAGAAAGCGCGCGCAAGATTGCCCAGTTCTCTTTCGCTTCACCGGGCGCAAAACCAGCGCGCATCGCGAGCTGTGGACGCCCCTCAGTGTTGACGAACAACCCCTGTTCTTCTGTATACGCAGCACCCGGCAAAATGATGTCCGCGCGATGTGCTCCGCGATCACCGTGGCTGCCTTGGTAGATCACAAATGCGCCCGCATCGATGTCGACTTCGTCAGAACCAAGGTTGTAAATCACCTCAGCATCCTTAGTTGCCGCTTCAACGCCGCCTTCAGTTGTGCATCCCGCGTCCATCGCACCAACACGACCCGCAGCTGTATGAAGCACCAGCATTTTGCCGCCTGCTTTCTCTGCAAGCGCCATGGCAGTCGCCAGAACTGCCTCGCCGTCCGCTTCTTGCAATGCGCCCTGCCCAACGATCACCAGATCAAAGCCACTGGCATCGGCAAGCGCTGCGCGGTCCGTGCCCAGATGCGTGTGCTCAAAAGTCAGATCCACCGCCTGACCGATCAAGGAAACATTGGTTCCCTGTGTCCAGGCCTTGCGAATACGTGCGTTCAGCACAGGTGCTTCGGTCTTGGGATCACTGCCAACGATCAGAATGTTCTGTGCTGCCTCGATATCCTCGATGGTTGCGTTGCCAACGTAGCCAGAGCGATTGCCAGCAGGCAGTTTCGCTTTGTCGGTGCGGCACTCAACGTTGCCGCCCATGCCCTCGACAATCTGCTTCAGTGCAAAAGCGGCTTCAACAGGCACCAAATCACCAATCAGACCCGCAACTTTCTTGCCTTTCATCGCCGTGGCAGCAGCGCCAAGCGCCTCACCCCAGTTGGATGCACGCAATTTGCCGTTCTCGCGAATATACGGACGATCAAGGCGCTGACGGCGCAAGCCGTCCCAGACAAAGCGTGTCTTGTCAGAAATCCATTCCTCGTTCACGCCATCATGGTTGCGCGGCAACATACGCATCACTTCACGACCTTTGGTATCCACGCGGATCGAACTACCCAAAGCGTCCATGACGTCGATGGATTCAGTCTTGGTCAGCTCCCAAGGACGCGCAGTAAACGCGTAGGGCTTGGAGACCAAAGCGCCAACGGGGCAAAGGTCAATGATGTTGCCTTGCAAGTTGCTGTCCAAAGTTTCGCCCAAATAAGACGTGATCTCTGCGTCTTCGCCGCGACCCGTTTGGCCCATCTGAGTGATGCCAGCGACCTCTGATGTGAAACGCACACAGCGCGTGCACGAAATACACCGCGTCATATGGGTTTCAACAAGTGGACCTAGATCCAGATCATCTGTCGCGCGCTTTGGTTCGCGGAAACGCGAGAAATCGACGCCATAAGCCATGGCTTGGTCTTGCAAATCACACTCGCCGCCCTGATCGCAGATCGGGCAATCGAGTGGGTGGTTGATGAGCAAAAACTCCATCACGCCTTCACGTGCTTTTTTAACCATAGGCGAGTTGGTCTTTACCACAGGCGGCTGACCTTCTGGGCCGGGACGCAAATCGCGCACCTGCATCGCGCACGACGCGGCTGGTTTGGGCGGGCCGCCTACGACCTCCACAAGACACATGCGGCAATTGCCGGCAATTGTCAGACGCTCGTGATAGCAGAAACGAGGAATTTCGGTCCCCGCCTCTTCACAGGCCTGAATGAGGGTCATGGCCCCGTCTACTTCGACTTCGTTACCGTCGATGATGATCTTGCGTAGGTCGGACATGGATTACCTTGCTCTTAGAAGGACGCCAATTTGGCTGCGTTTTGCGATTTCGGCGCGGCCCAATCGGCACATGGACGCGGCGTCGGATGTGGATGCACCATTCTGCGCGAGATAGGCCTGACCGCGTTTGCGCATCTTGGCCTTCTCAGCATTGCTTTTGGTGTAGGCGTTAATCTCGTCGTTGGAATAGCCTTTGGCCCGCGCTTCGCGCTTGAGACCATTCAGGAATCCAAGCGCTGTAAACGTGCGTGCGCTGATGCTGTCGCAACGATTGCGAATTTCATCCGCAATGCCGACAGCCAGCAGGCCATTGTTGATCTTGGTTTCATCCTGAAGCCCGGCTGCAAAGGCAGGCGTGGACAACAAAAGGGCCGCGGCAACAAAAGACGCTATGATGAGGCGGGTAAAAGACTGGTTGACTAGCATGGATGTATCTCCTGTCATGCAAACTGCTCTAGCGGCTTGAACATGTGTCAAACCTTGACCCTGAGATGGGGCTTGAGCGGTTTGATATGCAATAACATCCCTATTTTCTTTGGTTTTCCTCATTCCGAGCACCGCCCTTGGACAGTCAGCACATCTTCGACAATGTTCAATGCAGTTGCTTCTGCATCTGGGCTTGCGGCCCACTCAATATCGGAGCGTCCGTATTTGCGCACGCAATAGCTTGTGCCCTCAAAGCGAGCCGCTTCGCGCGCGCCCTCTAAGCTTTGACTAACAGGAGCCGCAGTCGCTACGAAATTGCGCTTGTCATCTTTGTCTGCGCTCAAACGGCCTTTGAACGGCAACCCGTCAAACAACACTTGCCTTGTTGGGTCCGAACAACCAGCCAGCGCGCCAAGAGCGACAGAACATATGAGCGCAAAACGGATCACTTCGCCGCCACCGCACGGGTGGTTTTGCCAGAGACTTGCGCCTTGATGCGATCTTCGATCTCATCGCGGAAATTGTTGATCAGACCTTGGATTGGCCAAGCCGCCGCGTCGCCGAGTGCGCAAATCGTGTGGCCCTCAACCTGCTTGGTGACGTCCCATAGCATATCTATCTCGGATGGATCAGCGTTACCCTGAACCAGACGCTCCATAACGCGCATCATCCAGCCTGTGCCCTCGCGGCACGGCGTGCACTGACCACAAGATTCGTGTTTGTAGAACTTCGCCAGACGCCAGATCGCTTTGATGATGTCGGTATCTTTGTCCATGACAATCACCGCCGCAGTGCCAAGACCAGAGCCAAGATCGCCACGCAGGTAGTCAAAATCCATGATCGCGTCACGCATCTTTTCGCCGCGCACACAAGGAACGGAGGAACCACCGGGAATAACCGCTTTCAGATTGTCCCAGCCACCTTTGATGCCGCCGCAGTGTGTCTCAATAAGTTCTTCAAACGAGATGCTCATCGCCTCTTCAACAACGCAGGGGTTGTTCACGTGACCAGAGATCGCAAAAAGCTTGGTGCCCGCATTGTTTGCGCGACCAAAGCCAGCGAACCATTCAGGGCCGCGACGCAAGATCGTGGGGACAACAGCAATCGATTCAACATTGTTGACAGTTGTCGGGCAGCCATAAAGGCCCGCGCCCGCGGGGAACGGTGGCTTCATCCGTGGCATGCCCTTTTTGCCCTCAAGGCTTTCGAGCAATGCAGTCTCTTCGCCGCAAATATACGCCCCTGCTCCGTGGTGCAGGTAGATATCGAAATCCCAACCGGATTTAGCTGCGTTCTTGCCGACGAGACCTGCTTCATAAGCTTCGTCAATCGCGGCTTGCAGCGCTTCTTTCTCGCGGATGTATTCACCGCGAATGTAGATGTAGCAAGCGTTTGCGTTCATCGCGAAACTCGCGATCAGGCAGCCTTCCACCAGCGTATGCGGATCATGGCGCATGATTTCGCGGTCTTTACAGGTGCCCGGCTCGGATTCATCCGCGTTCACAACAAGATACGCCGGACGCCCATCGCTTTCTTTGGGCATGAAGGACCACTTCAAACCCGTCGGGAAACCCGCACCACCACGACCACGAAGGCCAGAGGCTTTCATCTGATCGATGATCCAATCACGACCCTTTTTGATGATCGCGGCTGTGCCGTCCCAATGTCCACGCGCCTGCGCACCCTTAAGGGTACGGTCGTGCATGCCGTAGAGATTGGTAAAAATGCGATCCTTATCGGCTAGCATCTTAGGGTCATCCTTTCGTGTCCTGACGCGCGCGCCAGATTTGATACGTCACAATCATCGACCAAACGAGTGCAGCGAGCACTGCAAAATCGATGAGTAGAGCGAACCTGCCTGGCATGCCAAGCTGTGGTCCGATCCATTGGGCCAAGATCCAAAAGACCATTGCTCCGGCGATAACGAGCGCGACCATGCGGCCCTTTTTCGCCAATGCGTCTTCCGAATTGTCTTGGCCCATTGGAGTTTTTCCTTAGTAAACCGAACCTTTGTCGACGCGTTTGGAGAATTCTGTCTCCGCACCCGACGCCAAAAGCTTGGCCTGTTCAATCCATTTGTCACGGGTTGCACGGCCTTTGAAGCCTTCGAGGTTCGCATTGACCCAAGCCATTTCGTCAGGCGTCCAAGCGGCGATCTGATCGAAGTGGAAGAAGCCCATTGTATTGCAGAGTTTCTCAAGCTTCGGTCCGATACCTTTGATCCGCTTTAGATCGTCAGCACCACCTTCGCGTGCAGCTGTAAGCGTGGCGGGCTTGGTGCCCTCATTCGCGCCTTCACGCACACCGTCGCCATCATAGTCTTCACCAGATGCTGCGTCTGCTACGGCTTTATCGGCTGCTGCTTTATCGGCTGCGGCTTTCGCTGCTTTTTTATCTGCGGCGGCTTTTTTCTTAGCTGCTGCCTTATTAGCCTCGGCTTTATCCGCTGCAGCTTTATCGGCTGCTACTTTATCCGCTGCTGCTTTGTCTGCTGCTGCTTTGGCTGCTGCTGCTTTGGCTGCTGCTGCTTTGGCTGCTGCTGCTTTGGCTGCATCAGAAGCAGAAGAAGTACTCGTACTCGCAACCGCAGCCGATGCGCCTGCCGCTACAGAAGCTGTCGCGCCTGCGCTTGGTGCTGTTGAACCAGATGTTGCAGCTGCACTCGTCGAACCAGTCGCAGACCGATCGACGGCCGAAGGCAGTGGTGTACAAAATAGCCAGCCGAACAAAAGGCCAAGCAGGATAAACGCTATCGCACCGACAAAGGCAGCTGGCATAAAGGTATACCCACCAACCGTCAAAAGCATGACAAACGTCAGCAAGCCAGCGACAGCTGCCATTGCCCAGCAGCCCATTTGACAGGCTGAATTTTTCTTATGATCACTCATTATGACTCTCCCAGTTTTTTAGAGGCATCAGTAGACGCTCCCTTTTTTAACACGGGATGCAAATTCTGTGTCGCCCCCGCTTGCAAGCACTCCGGCTTGCTTCACCCAATTATCACGCGATACGCGACCTTTGAATCCTTCGAGGTTTTGATCGACCCATGCCACTTCTTCATCCGACCATTTTGCGACCTGATCGAAATGGAAGAAGCCCAGCGAATTTAGCAGTTTTTCCATTTTGGGGCCGACGCCCTTGATCATTTTGAGATCATCCGCGCCAGTTTCACGCGCGGCTTTCAGCGTGCTTGGCTTCTTGCCAGCGCTTGCGCTTGGCGCGTCTTCTGATTTTGCGGTCTTTGGAACGGGTTTGGCTTTGGATTTAGCCTTCGCTGCTTGCTGTGTATCACCAGTGGCATCAGCCGATGCTTTTGCCGCAGGCTTTGGCTCTGCGGTTTTCTTCGCGGCGGGCTTGGCTTTGCTTACAGGTTTGGATCCTGATTTGCCCTGCCATGGCGCCAGAAGTGGGACTTCTGTTCCATCGATCCGTTTGATCGTGTCGCCGATGTCACTGGCGAGTTGTACAGACGCGTTATATTTGGTCTTGCCACTGTCGTGATCTTTGAGACTGGTCAAACCAGTTAGCGGCTCACAGGAATAACGACCGTTCTGCGGACCCGGCGTAGGCACGTTACCAGCAGCCATGTCATCAAGCAGTTTGCTCAAGCCCTCAGTTGTGAGGTCCTCGTAATAATCTTTGCCAATCTGCGCCATTGGGGCGTTGGCACAGGCACCGAGGCATTCGACCTCTTCCCAAGAAAACTTGCCGTCCGCACTGAGCGCGTGCGGCTTGTCGGCGATCTTTTCTTTACACACCGCAACGAGGTCTTCGGCACCACAAATCATGCACGACAATGTGCCACAAATCTGGATGTGCGCGACCGAGCCTACGGGTTGCAGTTGGAACATGAAGTAGAACGACGCCACTTCGAGACCGCGAATGTAGGCAAGGTCGAGCATGTCAGACACATGTTCAATTGCAGGACGTGTGAGCCAGCCCTCTTGCTCTTGCGCGCGCCACAAAAGCGGGATGATCGCAGAGGCTTGGCGGCCCTCAGGGTATTTGGTGATCTGCGCGTCTGCCCACGCTTGATTGTCAGGCGTGAAGGCAAAGCTGTCGGGCTGTTCTTTGTGAAGACGGCGGAGCATTAGAACGGTCCTTTGTTCCCGTTGAAGGCTGGGGAGCCTCCGGCGGGGATATTTTTAAAGAGAGGAAGAGCAGCGTGTGTCATGGGCTACCGATCAATTTCGCCAAAGACGACGTCCATTGTGCCGATAATCGCGGCAACGTCGGCGAGCTGGTGGCCCACTGTGATGTGATCCATCGCTTGAAGGTGCAAAAAGCCCGGCGCGCGAATTTTAGAGCGGTAAGGTTTGTTTGATCCATCCGCCACAAGGTAGACCCCGAATTCACCCTTAGGGGCTTCAACGGCGCAGTAGACTTCACCCGCAGGCACGTGGAAGCCTTCGGTGTAGAGTTTGAAGTGGTGGATCAGTGCTTCCATCGAGGTTTTCATGTCACCGCGTTTGGGCGGCGTGAGTTTGCCGCGCGCCATAACGTCACCGGGTTCAGCGCGCAGTTTGGTGATGGCTTGCTGAATGATGGAGACGGATTGGTTCATCTCTTCCATGCGGCACAGGTAGCGATCATAGCAATCGCCGTTCTTGCCAACAGGAATTTGGAATTCGAACTCGTCGTAGCATTCATAAGGTTGCGCGCGGCGCAAATCCCACGCAAAGCCAGAACCACGCACCATAACGCCGGAGAAGCCATAGTTCAGAATGTCTTCTTCCGTGACCACACCAATATCAGCGTTACGCTGTTTGAAGATGCGGTTTTCGGTCAGAAGCCCATGCATGTCGTCCATGAACTTTGGAAACTCATAGCTCCATGTTTCGATATCATCGAGAAGCGCATCTGGCAGGTCCTGATGCACACCGCCTGGACGGAAGTATGCTGCGTGCAGACGGGCACCACAGGCGCGTTCGTAAAAGATCATCAACTGTTCGCGCTGCTCAAAGCCCCAAAGCGGCGGGGTGAGTGCGCCAACGTCGAGCGCTTGCGTGGTCACGTTGAGCAAGTGGTTCAGCACGCGGCCGATCTCGCAATACAGAACACGGATCAAAGATGCGCGGCGCGGAACTTCGACACCGCAGAGCTTTTCAATCGCGAGACACCAAGCGTGTTCCTGATTCATCGGGGCCACATAATCGAGACGGTCGAAATATGGCAGGTTTTGCAGGTACGTGCGGCTTTCCATCAGCTTTTCTGTACCACGGTGCAGCAGGCCAATATGGGGGTCACAACGTTCAACGATCTCGCCGTCGAGCTCTAGGACAAGACGCAAAACCCCGTGCGCCGCAGGGTGCTGTGGGCCGAAGTTGATGTTGAAGTTACGAATTTTCTGTTCGCCAGAAAGGGCATCTACAGAGTTATCGTCGAACTTGGAGCCGTCCATCATTTAGAAACCCTCCGAACCGAAATACACGTAGAAGGTATAGAACGGGACTTGTTAAAAATGGGAATTGCTCCCGCCAGCAGAATTGCAGCAGCAGAGAATTCCAGAACTTCTGTCAAGAAGGGTATCATTTCGCCTCCTCCGTCTTTTCATCACCGGGCAGCACGTATTTCGCGCCTTCCCACGGGGACATGAAATCAAACTGGCGGTATTCTTGCACCAAGCTCACAGGTTCATACACAACGCGCTTTTCGACTTCGTCGTAGCGCACTTCTGTATAACCCGTTGTTGGGAAATCTTTGCGCAGCGGATGACCGCGAAAACCATAGTCCGTCAGAATGCGGCGCAAGTCAGGGTGGCCCGAGAACAACAACCCGAACATGTCGTAGATTTCGCGTTCGAACCAGTTCGCGCTTGGGTGCACATCCACGATGGACGGGACCATATCGTCTTCGCGTACATGCAGGCGCAAACGGATGCGGTGGTTCATATACATAGAGAGGAAGTGGTAAACCACATCGAACCGCTTGCCGCGCTCGGGGTAGTCCACTGCCGTAATATCCACCAAGCTGGAAAACTTGCAGCTTGAGTCGGTTTTCAGAAACTCAACCAAATCAACGATATTCGCGGGGGCGACGGTCACGTTCAGCTCGCCCTGCTCGATTGCCCAACCAAGGACGCAGTCGGGGCGTTTGAGTTCGATGTGAGTGCCTAGTTCTTGCAGCGCTGCGCTCATGACAGTCTCCTCAAACGCGCCTTAGCGCGCAATTGTTCCGGTGCGGCGCATTTTGCGCTGAAGCTGCATGATGCCATACAGCAGCGCTTCTGCCGTGGGCGGGCAACCGGGTACATAAATGTCCACAGGCACGATGCGATCACAGCCGCGCACAACGGAGTAGGAATAGTGATAGTAACCGCCACCGTTTGCGCAGGAGCCCATCGAAATCACGTAGCGTGGCTCTGGCATCTGATCGTAAACTTTTCGCAAAGCTGGCGCCATTTTATTGGTCAACGTACCAGCCACAATCATCAGGTCTGACTGTCGTGGGGAAGCACGCGGTGCTGTGCCGAAACGTTCAAGATCATAGCGTGGCATAGAGGTGTGCATCATCTCGACAGCGCAGCAGGCCAGACCAAAGGTCATCCAGTGCAAAGAGCCTGTGCGCGCCCAGTTAATAATGTCATCCGTTGAGGTCAGCAAAAAGCCCTTATCGGCCAGCTCTGCATTCAGCGCAGCCGTGCCGTGATCGCGATCACCCCCTGCGGTGTTTGCTCCAACAACTACTCCCATTCCAGCGCTCCTTTTTTCCACTCATAGGCAAAGCCTGCGGTGAGAACCGCGAGGAAGACCATCATCGACCAAAAACCAACCATGCTGATATCTTTGAACGCGACGGCCCATGGAAACAGAAATGCGATCTCAAGATCAAAAATGATAAAGAGGATCGAGACCAGGTAGAAGCGCACATCGAATTTCATACGTGCGTCATCGAATGCGTTAAATCCGCACTCATAGGCCGACACTTTTTCAGGGTCAGGGTTGCGCACTGCAAGCACAATTGCCGCGAGGATCAGGACAAGGCCCAAGCCAATGGCAACAGCCAGAAAAATGATAATGGGGAGGTATTCTCTTGCTATATCGTCCACGAAGAATGGATCCCTTCGGTTTTAAGCGCGTGTCACTTGCACAGCTCGGCACGCTCAAATGGCTAGTTTGGCTCAGTTGGGGTTTACCGAGCCGTGCACAGAGGGTCAACTCCACCGATGCAAGAATTGATCACGCGTGTTAGCGCTCAACGCCCTTGTTTTCATGACCTTTTCGTCAAATGGGGAAAAAACGTGATAAATCCTTGGTGACGAAGTCGCAGGGTAGTTCAAATTTTGTGATCACAAGGGCGGGACTCAGCGCCTTGCACAGCGCGATTCCAACGCGTTAACAAGGTTGTCGTCTGATAGGTCTCTGCGCTCTGGTGCCTTTACTCTTGCTCTGCCCAAGTCGGCGCACGTTTCTCGAAAAATGCGCTAATCCCTTCGAGCGATTCCGGGCTTTCCCAACGCTGCGCAAGCGCTTCAATCGTATGCTCTATTGTCTGCGCATCAATCGGTGTGCTCAAGGCACGCACGAGTGCTTTTGCATCCGCCACTGCACCAGGTGCACACGACAAATACGGGGTCACTTCTGCCTCAATCGCGTCATCCAATGCATCCGGTGCCACGACCTTAGCCAGCAGACCCAAGGTTTGTGCTTCGTGCGCATCAAAGCGGCGTCCCGACATGAACACGCGGCGCGCATTCGCGCTTCCCATGCGAGCGACAACATAAGGTCCAATCGTGGCGGGGATCAGGCCAAGACGGGTTTCGGTCAACCCCATCAACGCGCCCTCGACGCCAATTGCGATATCGCACACGCTTGCAAGGCCAACACCGCCCCCAAATGCATTGGCATGAATGCGCCCGATCAGCGGTTGCGGCAATGTATCAAGCGCTTGCAACATATACGCGAGTTTGCCCGCCTGCGCACTGCGGGTTTTTGGATCCATGTCCATCTGCGCGCGCATCCACGCCAGATCACCGCCTGCGCAAAAGCTTTTCCCCTCAGCACTTAAGACCACAACGCGGATCGCAGGGTCGTTGGCGATATGGTGTGCAGCGGCCAGCAAATCGTCGAGCATTTGCTCCGACATCGCGTTGTGTTTCACAGAGCGCGCCAGAACAAGCTGCGCAACACCGCGCGCATCCGTGCTTAGTTTAATCGTCTCAAAGATCATATTGTCCCTTTGCCCCGCAATCCACGTGCCATTTGAGCGGCTTTCATTAAAACCTCCAGGTCGAGGCCGGTTTGATAACCCAGCTCGGCGAGCCGCGCGGCAACGTATTCCGTCGCAACGTTGCCCGATGCACCTGGCGCATAAGGGCACCCACCCAACCCCGCGATTGATGTATCAAACACGCGCACCCCTTGCGTGAGTGATGCCTCGATATTTGCCAAAGCCCGTCCGCTGGTATCATGATAATGACCCGCGAGCTTGGCGTTTGGCACCACAGACTTCACCGCGCGCAACATGGCTGTGATTTCATTCGGGTAAGCGTGTCCCGTCGTATCACCGAGCGAAAGTTCATAACACCCCATCTCATGAAGCGCTTGCGCCACGCGCGCGCTCGCTTCTGGTGGAGTTGGTCCGTCATAGGGGCAATTTATCGTGCACGAAATATACCCGCGGACAGGAATGCCAATCGCTTTCGCCGCCTCAACAACAGGCACGAACCGCTCCAAGCTTTCTGCAATGGTGGCGTTGATGTTCGCCTTGGAGAACCCCTCGCTCGCAGAGCCAAAGATCGCCACTTCATCCGCGCGCGCTTGGACAGCCCCCTCGAAACCGCGCGCATTGGGCGTCAACGCGGCATAAGAAACGCCGCTCTTACGTTTGATCCCTGCCAGCACATCCGCGCTTGTGGCCATTTGCGGCACCCATTTGGGACTGACAAAACTTGCAACCTCTATCCTTGCAAAGCCTGCCGTGCTTAACAAATCGACCAGAGCGATCTTGTCTTTCGCAGAGATAAGCGTGGCTTCGTTCTGAAGCCCGTCGCGCGGACCAACCTCGAAAAGCTCAACAGTCTCGCTCATGTTGGCATCTCCCACGCTGGATAAAAGTCTTGCGTGTAGAGTTCCTCACTTTTGTCCGGCAGGCTTGCGCGGAATGCGTCTCGCGCTTCGAGGTGGCCAAACCAAGCAGCGACCGCGGGATGCTGATCCAACGTCCGAAACTTCCGTCCCAGATAGACCGCCTGCCCCACGCTCACGTCCGCCGCTGAAAAGCCACCAGCCAAAAGCATCCCACTGCTGGCGCGCGTCGTTTCAAGTTGCGTTTCAAGCGCGTCGTAGCATTTGCCCAGCCGCGCTGCTTCAAGTGTCATAACAGCCGCACTGCGCATCGTATCATCCCGCAGTACTAAATGCTGCTGGGTCAACGCCGCCACATGCTGGCTGATGGTTTCGGCGAAATGCACCCATACGAGCCACATCATGCGTTCGCTCGAGCCAATATCACGGCCCAAACCTGCCTCTGGAAACCGCTCACACAGGTACTCTGTGATCGCCCCGGTCTCGAACATGCGTTGCCCGTCGATCTCCAGCGCGGGCACGCGTCCTGCGGGTGAAAGCTTCAAGTATTTCGGATCTCGCAAACTCTTGTCGAAACCTTGATGGGCAACTTCAAATGGCACACCCAACTCATGAAGCAACCACAGACTGCGCATTGAGCGCGTTTGCGGTGCGTGATGCAAAACGATGCGAGTCATTCTACATCGCTCGCATCTGGGGCAAGACGAATAAGCGCCGCGCCCGCCTCGACTTGATCGCCTTCCTTGACGTAGATCTCTGCAACCTCTCCAATACGTTGCGCCAACAATGAATGTTCCATTTTCATAGCCTCTAGCACGCATAATGGTTGATCAAGCGCCACATTTTGTCCGTTTTTCACAAGTACTGACTTCACGGACCCAGGCATAGGAGCAAGAATTAGATCTGTATCACCACTTGCCGCACTGCTTTGCTGGAGCGGATCGAACAGTGTGAACGTCGCCCCCTCAGGTCCAAACACGTGCACCTGTTCCGCTATCGTAATCGTGTGCGTTGCCGGCATTCCACCGATTGTCCAAGCGTCATTTTTAAAGTGTGCAACGGCTTTGCCAATCGGCGTTTGGATCTCGACTTCGCGCGGCGTGATGAACCTTAACACGCAAGTGAATAACTCCTCTCCTTGCGTAAGAACGATTTGACGTGCGAGCGGCTGCCAAAGCGAAAAACCAAGATTGGAGGCTGAAGTGTCCAGCTTTGCGGCACTCAACGCCGCACTGGCCAAAACAGTCACCGAAAGCGGCTTGGCTTCGGTCAGCATCGCCTGATCCCGTCCGATCAAACCAGTGTCGACATCCCCATTTGCAAATCCTTCGTGGCACGCGAGTGCATGCAGGAAATTCAGGTTGGTGACCGTGCCCGCCACTTGCGTTTTTGCCAATGCATTTCGAAGTTTACCCAAAGCCACAGCCCGCGTCGCGCCGTGCACGGTGATTTTTGCGATCATCGGGTCATAGTAAGGGCTGATGTAATCGCCGCTGCGCACGCCAGTGTCTGCACGCGTGTCGCTCGGGAACATGAGATGCGTTAAGCGTCCTGTTGCGGGCAGAAAGTCATTTGCTGCGTCTTCCGCGTACAGACGTGCTTCGAAGGAATGCCCTTCAATCTTCAACTCCTCCTGCTTCTTAGGCAAACGCGCACCTGCAGCAACCCGCAATTGCCACTCCACCAAATCCACGCCTGTGATCGCTTCCGTCACAGGATGTTCAACTTGCAAGCGCGTGTTCATTTCCATGAACCAAAAACCGTCCTCGCGCAGACCATCAGAACCGTCCACGATAAACTCTACCGTTCCCGCACCAGAGTACCCGATCGCTTTTGCAGCGCGCACAGCAGCCTTGCCCATAGCTGCACGCACCGCGTCGTTCATGCCGGGCGCCGGTGCTTCTTCAATCACCTTCTGGTGGCGCCGCTGAAGCGAACAATCGCGCTCGAACAGATGCACCGCGTCCGAGCCATCCCCAAACACTTGGATTTCTATATGACGCGGTTTCGTTACGAATTTCTCAACAAGGACGTCAGAATTTCCAAAAGCCTTTTTGGCTTCCGAACGCGCGCTTTCAAGTGCGGCAGCAAAAGCCCCCTCACTTTCGACGAGGCGCATGCCTTTGCCACCGCCACCAGCGACCGCTTTGATCAATACAGGATACCCAATCTCGGTCGCTTTTTCAGCCAGCAAACTATCGTTTTGATCCGCACCATGGTACCCAGGTACGACAGGCACACCGGCCTTTTCCATCAATGACTTAGCCGCGTCTTTTAATCCCATTGAACGGATAGCATGCGCGCTTGGCCCTATGAACGTTAAGCCCGCGGCTTCAACCGCTTCGACGAACTCAGGGTTCTCCGACAAAAAGCCGTACCCCGGATGGATCGCTTGTGCGCCTGTATCCAGCGCGGCTTGAATAACAACATCACCGCGTAAGTAACTGTCGGCTGGTGCAGAACCACCAATATGCACAGCGGCATCGGCCATTTCCACATGGCGCGCTGAAGCATCTGCATCGGAATAAACTGCGACACACCGCACACCAAGCGCTTGTGCGGTCTGCATAATGCGACAAGCAATTTCTCCACGATTGGCAATTAGAATGGTATCAAACATTTTGAATATCCAACTTAATATCAATTGGTAACGAGCGTAAGTGAATGTAAAACATTAATATTAACCTACATCCTAAACACGCCAAAACGTGTGTCCTCGATTGGTGCATTCAATGCGGCAGATAAGCTAAGAGACAAGACATCCCGGCTCTTTCTAGGGTCGATAATACCGTCATCCCAAAGGCGCGCAGAAGCATAAAGAGGATGGCTTTGTTCTTCAAACATATCAATAGTTGGCTGCTTGAACTCTGCTTCTTCCTGCGCTGACCATGCCCCGCCCTTACGCTCAATTGCATCGCGCTTGACCGTTGCAAGGACCCCCGCCGCTTGCGGTCCACCCATCACGGAAATCCGGCTATTCGGCCAAGTCCACAGGAAACGTGGCTGATATGCACGCCCTGCCATGCCGTAGTTTCCCGCTCCGAAAGAGCCGCCAACAAGCATGGTTATTTTAGGGACAGACGTCGTTGCGACAGCCGTGACAAGCTTTGCGCCGTGCCGCGCGATGCCTTCGTTCTCATACTTACGCCCCACCATGAATCCTGTGATATTTTGCAAGAACACAAGTGGAATTTTGCGTTGCGAGCAGAGCTCAACAAAGTGCGCGCCCTTTTGCGCCGCCTCAGAAAACAACACGCCGTTGTTTGCGATTATCCCGATGGGGCACCCTTTGAGGTGCGCGAAACCGGTGACCAAGGTCTCACCGTAGCGCGGTTTGAACTCATCAAACCGCGAGCCATCCACGATACGCGCGATCACTTCGCGAATATCGTAAGGCGTGCGCAAATCAGCAGGAACGACACCAAAAAGCTCGCTTGGATCATAGGCTGGTTCTTCGCTGTTTTGCCACGTCACCGTGCTTGGCTTGCTGCGATTTAAATGACTTACAGCGCGGCGCACCAGTGCAAGTGCGTGCGCGTCGTCCTCTGCCAGATAGTCGGCAACACCGGAAAGCCGCGTATGCACATCACCGCCGCCAAGGTCTTCGGCTGTGACCACTTCGCCCGTTGCCGCCTTGACCAGAGGCGGGCCAGCAAGGAAAATTGTGCCTTGTTCGCGCACAATGATCGTCACATCGCTCATCGCAGGCACGTATGCGCCGCCCGCCGTGCACGAGCCCATGACAGCTGCAATTTGTGGAATGCCCTTCGCGCTCATCCGCGCTTGGTTGTAAAAGATGCGCCCAAAGTGATCACGATCAGGGAAGACTTCGTCTTGGTTGGGCAAGTTCGCACCACCGCTATCAACAAGATACACGCATGGCAGATTATTTTCTTCTGCGATCTCCTGCGCGCGCAAGTGCTTTTTGACAGTCATAGGGTAATATGTGCCGCCCTTCACCGTCGCATCGTTGCAGATCACCATGACCTCATGACCCTCGACCGTGCCTATGCCAGCAATCACGCCAGCGCTTGGGGCGACCCCCTCATACATCCCATGTGCGGCGGTTGCGCCGACTTCAAGAAACGCAGAGCCAGCATCAAGTAGATTAGCGACGCGTTCACGCGGGAGCATTTTGCCGCGCTTGACGTGGCGCTCACGAGACGCTTCAGGCCCGCCGAGGGCCGCTGTATTCGCAACCTCTGCGATCTGGGCGAGTGCATCCTCATGCGCTGCGACGTTTGCTTTAAACTCCGCAGAATTCGGGAGCGCTTTGCTGGTGAGCTTCATGAATGACCTTCCAATTCAGCGCGTGCGCGCGCCTTTAATTCTTTGCGAATGACTTTGCCTGTGACCGTCATGGGTAATTCCTCGAGAAATTCTATTTCCCTTGGATAAGAGTAGCTTGCGAGGCGTTCTTTCACGAATGCTTGAAGCTCTATTGCCAATTCATTGCTAGGCGAGGTTCCGTGCTTAAGTACAACATACGCCTTCACAATTTCCGTTCTAAGTGCATCCGGCTTGCCAATAACACCAACCGTTGCAACGGCACTGTGAGCGAGCAAGCAATCCTCTATTTCAGCGGGGCCAATGCGGTAACCTGAAGAGGTGATCACATCATCTTCACGACCGACAAAACGTAGATAGTCAGTGTCCCAAATGCCGCGATCGCCAGTGAGCATCCAATCACCTTTGAATTTTTCGTTCGTTGCCTCCGGCCGTTGCCAATACTCTAGCATCATCGACGCTGCCCCTTTGTGCACCGCGATATCCCCCTCGTTTTTTGTGGGTTGGCCGTGCTCATCCAAAACCGCAATCTCGAAACCCGCGGCAGGTTTGCCGATGCAATTGGGGCGCGGCGCGAAAAGAGCGCTACTCGAGCTTGCGATCATGTTGCATTCTGTTTGGCCGTAAAATTCATTGATCGTCAGCCCGAAAGCGCGCCGGCCCCAGTCGAGCATTTCTGCACCTAAAGGCTCCCCGCCCGAGGCGACGGAGCGGAGAGATTTGATTTCAACATCCGCCGCCTTGAGCATACGCAACGCTGTTGGTGGGAAAAACACATTGCGCACGGGCGCACGGCGCAGCACATCGCAGCACGCGTCAGGCGTGAATTTGGCCAAGCGCGCAGCAACGACAGGAATACCAAGCGCGAGACCCGGCATGAGAACATCGAAGAGACCACCGATCCATGCCCAATCAGCGGGGGTCCAGAGGCAATCATCAGGCTGGCCCAAGAAATCATGGCTCATTTCAACGCCCGGCAGATGACCGGTGAGCATTTTATGGCCGTGCAGCGCGCCCTTGGGTGCGCCTGTGGTGCCAGACGTGTAGATCAGGCAAGCAGGGTCATCGGGGCCAGTATCCGCGATCTGGAGTTTTTCGCCGTGCACGACATGTGATGTGTCGGGGACCAATGCAGGCGCGGTCATTTTGCGATTGGCATTCGCGGCATCTGTGATGATGAGCGAAACACCGGCATCGCCTGTGCGTGTATCGAGCGCGTCTCCTTGAAACAGCGTAAAGAGTGGAACAGAAATTGCACCGATGGACCAAATGGCGAGGTGAGCTGCAGCGGTCCACGCATCTTGGGAGCGCAGCACACCGACGCGATCGCCACGTTTTATGCCACGTGCGCTCATCGCTCGCACGAGTGCGACGCTCTTCGCTTCGAGCGCAGCATATGTCACCGGGCCAGACTCGAGCTCATAGAGGGCGATCTTTTCAGCTGGATGCACAAGACATTGCTGCGCCATGTTCAAGCGCTCAGGAAGGTTCCAGCGGAACGCTTCGCGCATTTCGAAATAGCTGTGTTGGGGGTCTAGCATATCATGTTTCAGGTTTGCCGTATGAGGCTGAACCGAGCTGGACGCGACCGTATCGACTGGCTTGATACACTTCGGTTTCGCCGGCTTGTGAAGTACAGGTCACAATAAGCCAGATATCGCCTGCGTCGGACGGCCTTGCTTCGCAATCGCTTGCGCGGCGGTTGACGTCTCCTCTGAGATAGTCCGCAGCAGCGCGGTTGATCACATCGCTTTCGGTCAAAGCCGAAACATGCCAGCCCGCGCGCAGGCCAAGGAACGCAGTGGCCACTGTGAGCGCCACAATCGGCGTCCAGAGCAGCCAACGGGGCATTAAGACATCGCTCCCATCAATTCGCGACCTACCAGCATGCGGCGGATTTCTGAAGTGCCTGCGCCAATTTCCATCAGCTTGGCATCGCGGAAGATGCGCGCAACAGGACTGTCATTGAGGAACCCTGCCCCGCCCATCGCTTGCACGGCTTGGTGCGCAACAACCATCGCTTCCTCAGATGCATAGAGCACGCAGGCAGCCGCGTCTTGGCGGGTCACCTGCCCTTTGTCACAAGCGCGCGCGACCTCGTAGACATAGGCGCGCGCGGTGTTCATTTTCGTGTACATATCCGCAATCTTGCCTTGCATCAGTTGGAAATTGCCAATGCTTTGGCCAAATTGCTTGCGCTCGACCATGTAGGGCATGATTTCATCAAGGCAGGCGGCCATGATGCCAGTTCCGATGCCAGACAGCACAACGCGCTCGTAATCTAGCCCTGACATCAGCACGCGCACGCCTTTGCCCTCTTCGCCCAGCACGTTCTCAAAGGGGACTTGGACGTCCTCAAAGATCAACTCAGCGGTGTTGGAGCCGCGCATGCCGAGTTTGTCGAAATGGTTCGATGTTGTGAAGCCTGTCATCGACTTTTCGATGAGAAAGGCGGTCATTCCTTTGGAGCCCGCATCGGGGTCAGTCTTGGCGTAGACCACGAGCGTATCGGCATCGGGACCGTTGGTAATCCAGTATTTGTTACCATTGAGGCGGTAGTGATCATTACGCTTTTCGGCGTGGAGTTTCATCGAAACCACGTCAGAGCCTGCGTTCGGTTCGGACATCGCAAGTGCGCCGACGTGTTCGCCGGAAACCAGTTTGGGCAGATATTTCGCCTTTTGCTCAGGTGTGCCGTTCAAGCTGATCTGATTGACGCAAAGATTGGAATGTGCCCCGTAGCTGAGGGAAACAGAGGCAGACGCGCGTGCGATTTCCTCAACAGCGATCACATGGGCAAGGTAGCCCATTTTCGAGCCACCAAAGTCTTCGTCCACAGTGATACCATGCAGTCCAAGTTCGCCCATTTCAGCCCAGAGTTCATGTGGAAAGACATTGGTGCTGTCAATCTGAGCAGCCATTGGCTTTACGCGTTCTTGCGCCCAACGGTGTACCATATCGCGTAGGGCGTTGACGTCCTCGCCCAGATCGAAACTCATTGAGTGCATGAACATTGTGGTGGCTCCGATTTTATTGAACGCTTGTTCAGATAATGTCGGAGCTATGCGATTCCGTCAAGTGCAGCGCGCAAGCAGTCTTTTTGCAAAAAGACTAAGCAACCTCCTTTGCAAAGGAGGTTTAGGCGAACGCGTCGCCCAAATCAGCCTTTGCACGGTCAATCCAATGATCTTTCATCCAAGAGCAAGGACGGGAATGGCGGTGCAGAAAACCCGGATATCCAGTCACAGCCTCTGCCGTTTTGGGACGGCCATGCGTACAGACAACGCTGGCCCCCTCAGGCAACACAGGCTCTTTGAAATAGTTCAAGGGCCACATGGGCAAACAGCCATGCTTGAAAGAGACAATCATATCTTCGGGAAGATACTCAAAATCCCCATTCGCCAGCGCGCGGCTCCAGGTGTATCGCTGCTCGTTGCCACGCGATTCAATGACGCGGCCACGCGGGTCTTTGGCCATATCGCCATAGAGATAGTCGTGCTGATCAGGGTCAAACAGGAAGACGGAGCCGTGGCCAGTGCCCTTGCCTTTGCGCTTTTCGATCCAATCGTGGCGCATAGAGACTTTGCCCGGCGCGTGGTTCCAGATCGGCATCAAATCGCCTGTGATCACCACATCCAGATCAAACCCCATGAGGCGACCTGAGTGGTTCGGGATCAAGCCGGGCTTGAACAAAGTGATCTTGCGCATCTCGTTGGACCAGCCGTTTTCTGTATGCGCTTTGGTCATCTCATCATCGAACGTCTCGAACTCGAGCGGTACAACTTCGATATCTGGGTGCAGCCCCTCAGGGTGCTCGGTCACGCAGACGAAACGCAGATCACCTGTCGTATTGCGGCGCACGCCGGAATAGAGGCGGTTCGCGTATTCCGGGCCAAAGGGTTTGCCCCATTTGATACAGCATGCGGTGATCATGGTGGTCGTCCTTCTTGATTGCTGCGCACGCTCTAACGCAGGCGCAGCAATATGAAAAGCCGCCGCTTTAAGCGGCTGGCATGCGTTGTTCAACGATTTCTGCCCACCAGCTTGCGCCGAAAGGGCTGGCTTCATCGTTGAAATTGTATTTTGGGTGATGCACATCCGCGGAATCGCCATTCCCGACGACAATATAAGCGCCCGGGCGTTCCTCAAGCATGAAGGCGAAATCCTCGCCCCCCATCACTTGTGGCTCTTCTCGGGTGGGTTTTCCTGTAACGGATTCAGCGACGGAAGCGGCGAAGGCCGTTTGCTCTTCGGAATTCACCATCACAGGGTAATTGCGCTGGTAATCTAGATTTATCGTGCCGCCGTAGGTGGCCGCGACGCCTGCGCAAATCTCGCCCATCCGCTGTTCCGCCATATCGCGAACTGCAGGACTAAGCGTGCGCACGGTACCCTTCATGTAGACCTTTTGAGGGATCACATTATGCGCCTTAGAGGACGTCTCGAAGGACGTGACAGAGACCACCAATTGCTCGACCGGATCAAGGTTGCGCGACGCAATGGTTTGCAAAGACAGCACCAATTGGCTCGCCATCACTGTCGTATCAATCGTCTCACTTGGCTTTGCCGCGTGACCGCCCCGCCCTTCGAGTTCGATCGTGAACAAATCAGCCGCAGCGAAGAAAGCACCTGAGCGGATTCCGAATTCACCAACCGGCAGACCGGGCCAATTATGCATGCCGTAGACCTCCTGAATGCCAAAGCGATCCATCATGCCGTCTTCGCACATTTCGCGACCACCGCCGCCGCCCTCTTCAGCAGGTTGGAAGATCACAACAACTGTGCCGTCAAAATTGCGCGTTTCCGCGAGATATTTCGCAGCGCCGAGCAACATCGCAGTGTGGCCATCGTGACCACACGCGTGCATCGCTTCAGGCGTTTTAGAGGCATACTCTAGTCCCGTTTCTTCGTGGATCGGCAGCGCATCCATGTCAGCGCGCAAGCCAATGACTTTGCCAGAGGTGTTGGACTTGCCTTTGATCACACCAACGACGCCTGTGCGGCCAATCTTGCCGACGACCTCATCGCAACCGAAAGCGGCGAGCTTTTCTTCAACGATCGCAGACGTGCGGTGCGTCTCAAACAGGATCTCAGGGTGCTCGTGCAGATCACGGCGCCACTCTGTAATTTCGGGCAGCATTTCGGCGAGACGGTTTTTGATAGGCATCAGTTAGGCTCCTTTAAGCAGCAGGCATTCGGGTTTCGACCATTCCCGCAAGCCAAGAACAGCCCGCAGGGATCGCATCATCGTTAAAGACATATTCAGGGTGGTGAACCATTGCGCCGCCTTCCCCGTTACCGAGGAAGATATAAGCACCTGGGCGCGCTTCAAGCATATATGAGAAATCCTCGCCCGCCATGATGGGTGCTGTGTTGTCATCCACCGCGTTTTCACCCGCAACTTTGCGCGCGACATCGGCGGCGAAGGCGGTGTTGGCCTCTGCGTTTACTGTGACGGGGTAGCCGCGCTCATAGTGAACCTCGACCGCGCAATCATAAGCGTCGGCAGTCGCAGCGACGATCTTTTTGAAACGTTTCTCGACCAAATCACGCACTTCAGGGTCGAGCGTACGCACAGTGCCGCCAAGCTGAGCTGTCTGCGGGATCACGTTAAAGGCAGCGCTGTCATTGCTCATGGTGCAAATCGACAGAACCGCGCTTTTCAGAGGGTCTACATTGCGGCTGGTAATGCTTTGCAAGGCCAGCAGAATATGGGCCGCTGCAATGTTGGGATCAATCGCCTCATGAGGAACCGCGCCGTGGCCGCCTTTGCCTGTGATCTTGATCACCACCTCATCGGCCGCCGCGAGCAAGCCGCCGGAACGAATAGCAAATGCGCCAGCAGGACCACCGGGCATATTGTGCAGCCCGTAGACTTCGTCGACGTTGTAGCGATCCATTACGCCGTCATCGACCATGACTTTGCCGCCGCCCCCGCCCTCTTCCGCAGGTTGGAAAAACAGCACAGCCGTGCCATCAAAATTACGCGTCTCCGCCAGATATTTCGCAGCGCCAAGCAACATGGCAGTGTGACCGTCATGGCCACAAGCATGCATTTTTCCGTCATGGGTCGATTTGTAATCGACATTCGCCGTCTCGTGAATCGGCAGAGCATCCATATCCGCGCGCAGGGCAATCACGCGACCAGATGTGTCGGTCTTGCCTTTGATCACAGCCACCATGCCTGTCTGCGCAACACCCGTCTCAAGCTTATCTACGCCAATCTCGCGCAGGCGCTCCTCTACATAAGCGGCCGTTTTTGGCAGATCAAAGCCCAGTTCGGGGATCGTGTGTAAATGACGGCGCCACTCTGTAATTTCGGGATGTAAATCAGCGAAACGGTTGTGAATTGGCATGTGTTTTCTCCCCAGCTTTAGGCGCAGCCTGTCCTATCTCTGCGCGATGGGCAAGGGCTATAGGTTTGGACCCAACTCTAGTTTGGAACCATCAGAAAAGCGGCTTAGGCGGAAACGACTGAGGTCATGGCCTGTCGCTTTGCCCTGCATAAGTTTCGCTGTGATACGTCCAAATGCGGGACCGATGCCAAAGCCGTGGCCACACATACCTGTGCAAATCGTCAAGCCAGGCAGTGCAGCGCAGGTATCTACCACAGGCACAACATCAGGCATCACGTCGATCATGCCGCCCCACGCCTCTTTTATCTTCACCGTGCCGACGGTCGGAAACGTGTCTTCGAAATCGCGCGCGAGTTTGGTGACTTTGCGCGCGTTCGGTGCAGGGTTAAGGATGCGCATTTGCTCAAACGGGCTTTGCTCCGTCGCACTCCAGCGGCGTTTGGTGCTCCATGCATCAGGAAAGCCCTTTGGTGCGGCGGGTAAATAGCGCGTGCCGAGCGGATCTTGGATCAGTTGCGGCAAAAAACCCATCGCGGCGCGAAAGGCATCAGGACCAACGAACAACTCGTGAAAACCGGATGGGGCCAGCGAATAGCCCCCATCCGCGCGGCGACGCCACGCGATACGATCATCGACGCCGCTGTCAGAGACAACTTCGGGCAGCACGTCCGTCGCAGCCACTGTCGCACGCACAGAGAGTTGCGGGATCGAAACGCCATGACGGCGCAGCAAAAGCGAGGACCACGAGCCACCCGCAAGCGCCACTTGGCGCGCTTTGATGCGGCCCATTTCGGTGATAACGCCAGTGACTTTACCAGCCTCAATGTCGAGCATCCGCACCGCACAATTTTCGATGATGGTGACACCCGCATCCACAGCTGCGCGCGCCAAGGCAGGGACAGCAATCCAAGGTTCCGCGCGCAGATCATTCGGCGTATAAAGCGCCCCTGCCCAACGCGCGTTGGCTTGTGGAATGTGGTCTGCCAACTCATGCGCGCTCAAAAGGCGGGAACTGAGTTGATAGGGGGCCGCAAGATCGAGCCAGTCTTGATAGCCTGCCATATCCTCGTCCTTGGCGGCCATAAACAACGTGCCAGTCGTCGCCAAACCGACACCGCCCACATGCGCGTCGAGTTCGCCCCACATGGCTTGCGCTTCAAGCATGATCGGGATTTCCGCTTTGTCGCGCCCTTGCGCGCGGATCCAGCCCCAATTTCTTGAAGATTGCTCCCCCGCGACGCGCCCCTTTTCCAAGAGTACGGTCTTAAGCCCCGCCTTCGCCAATTCCCAAGCGGTCATAACGCCGATAATGCCACCGCCGATCACGACTGCATCGGTCTCAGCCGGAAGCGCGGCACTATGCTCAACAGGGCTTTGATCGTTGATCGGAAAGGCCATTACATCAAGCGCTCAAGCAGCTTCTCCATGAAGTCATGCCCCGCGTTGAATTGTGCAACGGTGCAATATTCATTTGGTTGGTGCGCCTGCGCAATGTCACCGGGGCCGCAAATGACAGCGGAGTATCCACGCTCTTGAAATTGCCCTGCTTCGGTGCCGTAGCTGACCTTGTGGGACGCGTTGTCACCTGTGATCTGGCGCACGAGTGTTTCTGCTTCGCCGTTCTCTTCGGGCACCAAAGGCGGCACGTTGAAACGCTCTTTCAACGCGATTGACGTCTCGGGTACAACGGCTTGCATCAACGCTTCGACTTCACGCACTTTCTCGAAATAGCGATCGCGGTAGTCCAGTGGGTTTTCGCCGGGAACAACGCGGAAATCGACGCCGAAGTGGCAATCTTTTGCGGTGATGTTATGGGCTGTGCCGCCCTCGATGATGCCCACATGGGCAGTGGTGAACGGCGGATCAAATTGCAGCGCCACCTCTGACGGTTCCGCCGCCATGTTCTGCGCGTTCACCTCATTGGCCCACTCAATCAGCTTGGCCCCATACATGATCGCGTTGACGCCCGTGTGGATAAGCGACGAATGCACCTCAAAGCCCTTCACATGGGTCATATATCCGCGCCCGCCTTTGTGACCCGTCACCGCTTGCATCATGCTGGGTTCGCCGACGATCACGGCAGAGGCTTTGGGCAGCACTTCGAGCATACGGTTGATCATAGGCGGCGCGCCTATGCAGCCGATTTCCTCGTCAAAACTAAGTGCGATTTGCAGTGGCCGCTTCACTCCGCGCTTATGCGCTTCAACCAAGGCCCAGATCGCCAACGCGTCAAAGCCTTTCATGTCACAGGTGCCGCGCCCGTAGTATTTGCCTTCTTTTTCAGTGACCGTCCACGGGTCGGTGTCCCAAGGCTGGCCGTCAATCGGCACAACATCCGTGTGACCAGAGAGCACGATTGCGCCGTCCTGTTCTGGACCGACATGGGCGAAGAGTGCGGCCTTTTCGACGATGCGCCCTTCGGTGTCGTCGTAAAAGCGATGGCAGGTGATCCCGTGGAAATTGAGGTAT